>Ga0114922_10001035_pt1 | contig 26521 bp, 15 predicted proteins | sample AartaG_FD_100975 | JGI IMG/M metagenome (GOLD analysis project Ga0114922, IMG submission 100975) | Deep subsurface microbial communities from Aarhus Bay to uncover new lineages of life (NeLLi) - Aarhus_00045 metaG | ecosystem: Environmental > Aquatic > Marine > Oceanic > Sediment | place... | reverse complement strand
TGCCGATGGTAAAAAGAATCACGGTCCGTCTGATAATTTTTATATATAACTGTCCTTTCAAATCACCCCGTTCAACCCGTTTTGACAACGACAATGACATGGCCACACCCACGATAAACAGAAAAAAGGGAAAGATGAAATCGGTTGGCGTCCAACCATGCCAGGGCGCATGACCCAATGGTTTATAGATGTAGGACCAACTGCCGGGATTATTGACCAATATCATTCCCATGATGGTCATACCCCGAAAGACGTCCAATGAGATCAAGCGCTGAGATGGTTTTTCCATAAATTCAATTCTCCCATTATCTTATGATGATCATTCGCTTTGCCCGTATAAATTTCCCTGCGGATAATTGGTAAATGTAATTTCCGCTGGCCACCATTTTTCCCGATCCATCCTTTCCATCCCATCGGATGAGATATTCGCCATCGGATTGTTCTTCATCAACCAATGTCCTGATTCTTTTTCCCAGAAGGTCATAAATCTCTAAAATAACAGGTGACGACATTTCGGATAACCGGTATTTAATGGTTGTTTCGGAATTAAAGGGATTTGGATAGTTCTGATGTAATACAAAACTCTGAGGAACTTTCGATTCCTCGGCAACACGGCTCATAGGCACCTCTTTGACCACCCGCAAGTCATCGAAAATCAACGTTCCCTCCGATGGACTTCCCTGTTGATAAGTCAATTGAATACTGTCGAATCTCAATGTGCCGTCCAATTGACCGTCTCCCAGCCATATTCCTGTGGAATCCGCTTTCATATCCCAGGAGACCAACCTCCATCCCAGCCAGTCGATGGGGAACCATCGGCTCACTTCATGATTTGAGGCGCCCGCCGCAGGTACGTGGTCATCCACACAAAATCGAAATAGATTGTCACTGCCATCACCGAAAATATACACCTGCAACATATAATCGTTATCGAAAGTCACATTTCTGGGTGCACCGCTTCCCAGGTAGATCCTCATAAGCCATGATGGAGCTTTCAAATCCCATCCGTAATCGACCTGGAGGGATGTCGTACTCCCGGTAAGGAGATTAACGATATCGGTATTCTCTAGTCTACTCGTTTTTTCGGTAATGATACCGGTGGTACTGCCACTCTGTTGTGCACCCCACCAGTGATCGGTAAGTTCTGTTTCGAAATAATCGATACTGGTGATAACAATATCTGCATCGGATGTTTGAAAACTGGAGAATATTTGGTCTTCCACCTTATTTCCAAAGAGATCCTTGTAACCGGGATGTATTTTTATCATATAAACCTCACCGGAGAGCAGTTTGTGATCCGGGAAAAGACTGAGTATACTCTGATTATGAGCATCATAATGCATAAGCTTTCCGGGAACCAAGACATTTCCTTGAAATCTCTCTAGCGTAATGGTCTCTTCGGTAATAGAGGCGGGATCGATTGGCTCATTAAAAACCACATTGATGATGGGATGAGCTTCAATATTTTTTGCAATGATGGGCGGATAGAGAGAGACCAATTGGGGAGGGGATATATCAGAGGGTCTGGTCACAAAGTTCAGGGTAAATGCATCGCCTCCGATTCCGTCTCCATCGCCATCCAACAAATGGTTATGAAGGTCCCTCGCATCACCCGAAATCGTGATCATGTAATTTGTCTTAAAATTCAGACTATCACTCTTGAATCGTAATCGTTTGCCGTCATCCTCCCAATCAAACTGTTCACCGGTTTCGGGTATCATCCCAAAGGCGGCTTCCACAGAAGCTTGATTCATCCTCCGATTAAACTGGATGAGAATATCGTTCCAAATAGACACATGGGTATCTCCAGCGGCCGGTGTCGTGGTTGTCACAAACGGCGGTCGATCTGAAATCAGTTGCACATCAGTAAACGTAAAAAAAGTATCGACAATAACGACTTCCATGGTATCGCTATAATAACCGTCAGCCTCCACAATCATTTGGTGCATGCCGCTGGGTATGTTCTCCAAATAGTAAAACCCATTGTGTAGCTTGTCGGAATCATTGGTATATTTAAAAAACAAGGATTCGAAGGTATCGGTCGTATAGGCTTGCCCGGCCAGGGACACGCGAGCACCATTGACCGGGATACCCGAATCCCAATCCGAAACGATTCCTGTACAGATTCCGATCACAGGTCGTTGGATTCCAAAAAACTGAAGAATAGACCAGTAAAAGGTCATGGCCTCCAGTTGTTTCCATTCGGCATTCATAAAACGCTGATTTTGAATTGGATTGGTATGAAATCCGGATTCGCTCAACTCTGAAGGCATGATTGTATTTCGATTGACATGCAGCCATGGTCCGGGCCAACTTGACGTGCACGGTGTGGTCCAGGGACTGTAAAATCCGCAGTCACCCAAAGATCCCCGTGTATCCGCGCGCATTCCCCGGGTGAGGATATCGACGATGATATCACTCATGGCTTTCCCCCCATTGGGGATTTTTTCATTTCCGTCGTAGGTCTGTCCCCAAAGCAATAATGTACTGCCGACTTGAGGACTGGAACTGGCATCGCTGTGGATGGAGTGAAACCACGCCGCACCCACACTGTTGGCGTAATCGGTTCGCTGGCTTAATGAAACCGATTGTTGATCATCGGTTCGGGAAATGAATACCGTATCGATATCGGTATTGGTCAGCAGTAGGTCTCGTAGACGCAGAGCCACCCGGAGATTTCTTTCGGCTTCAGAATATCCATAGACACCCATGTTTTCTCTTCGACTGTGTCCAGGGTCGAGAAAGATATTCCAGCCGGACAAACCCGATACCTGTCCCAACAGGATACTGGAATGGAACAAAACAATGATGAGTGTTTTATGTATGAATTTCATTTTGCAATCTGGATTTTATAAATGGTACCGTTTTCCTTCACATCAAAGACAATCTCTTGACCATCAGGAGACCAGGACGGATTCATCTCCAACAAATCCCTGGTAAAGGTTAGTTTAACTTTTTCTGTTCCATCAATCTTGATGGCATAAATATCCGATGACAGGTAACGATATCCGTCATCTGAGGTCACCATGTAGACCAGATACTGATTGTCCGGAGCCCACCGGGGACGATGGCCTCTGCCCAGATCCACCAGGCCGCTTCCGTCTACATGCATCACAAAAAGATGACCCCCTAATATCTCAAAGGCCACCTTTTGGCCATCGGGTGACACGACCAGATTGATACACTTTTGCCCTTTCAACGGCTTGAGCACACGAACCTCTCCTGTCGAAATATCGCCAACGGCGATTTGATTGTTTTTTAAAAAGCAGATCCTGGGGGTCACATTTTTTTTCTCCAAATGGGACGCTTTCTTTCCCGAATCGAATATTTCCAACTTTCTTCTACTATAGATAAACACCTTTTCATCTCCATCGGCCCATTGGGGCAAGCCCATCATCAGGGTTCGAAAGTCGGTTATTCGTTTTTCCGTATGACGCTCAATGTCATAGATTTTCAAAGCGTTGAAGCGATATCTTCCTTCAAATTTTGCGATCCGACTGACAATGGCTTTGGAATCGGATGACCATCGAAATCCAAAACCGGCAGCAGGATCGTTGGTAATCTGCTCTACTTGACTACCGTCCCGGTTCATCACCCAAATTCCCCGGTAATTCAAACTGGTAAAGGCAATTTTCGTCCCATCGGGCGACCAATGAGGTCGAGTGGCGTAACGATCCTCACCGCCCACCAACCGAAGGGGTCCCTTGACCACACGCATCTGCCCCAATACTGCAAGGTTGACCAACAGACATACCATCACGAAATGAAGGAAACGCTTTGGTACTTTGTTTTTCCTCATACGAATCTCCCAACAGTCACTTTAACCACTTTTCCTGCCATTCGTAATCCTTTATTTCATTTCTTGCAGTGGAGTGTACCAGCTCCAGGTCCCCGAATCCGCCTTTATCGACATAAACAAATTCAATACCATTTTCGATATTGTGGTAATACCACACTTGAAAAGGTCTTTGACCCATCGTGTTGGGGTATCGGTCAATTTGATCGGGTTCGCCATAGATTATATATATACGACCCTCATCGCTTTGCCAGCCCTTTGTCGTACCAAAGGAAAATTCGGCATCGGCAAAGGCCAATCTCCGGAAGTACTCCTGCTTGATCTCATTGACCTCGGTGAACAGATCAGGATCTCTCTTTCTCCAGAAAGTCACCATAAATTTCTTTTTTCCTTCTAGATCGAAATTTTTGTATAATTTTTTCTCATCTTTATCGGCAATGTATTGCAGTTTTTCAAATAGAATATCCAATTCTGATTCTGTCATTCCAAAGGATTCATCGGTATGCGTTATCCTATCTTCAATGAAGGGCTGTTCTTCATCGGCAAAATCCGATGGACGATATATCAGAAACGATTTCTCCTGAGATACGGTATCTGCCCTGGCAACGTCGATAACGTCGAAATACAATACATACGTTCCTGAGACTAAATTCGCAACGACGGCTGATCCGACTTCCACCGCTGATGACCCTTGTCTCTTTCGTATCTTGGGAGGCAATGATCGAATCACATGCTGATTCATGTCCAAGAGCTTAATATTCACAATATATGTTGAATCTACACTTCCTTTTAATGGGGACAGGTTATAGATTTCACAATAATAATAGAGGATGGGCCAATCTGGTCCATATACGCGATGAGGATTTGGAAGAATATTATATCCATTTTTAACGAATTTACTTTTATTCCTATCAGGAACGATTCGAAGCGCCATTTGAATGTCACCCATTTCCAATGAATCCGATGAAAAAGATTGAATGGGGAGATCCATTTCCAGCAAACCGGTCTTGGCATGCTCCAAATCCGTGATTGTTACTCTTACATGATACATCCCCTCATTAAGAAAGGTGGAAAATTGGTCGAAGAGTTCTTGTCCCTGGATGGCTCCCAGAGAATCAATTCTGTCCACATTCTGCCAGGACTCCCTGCTCACCAAGGAATCACCCAGAAAAATCTCTACACCTAACTTGAATTGGGCCACATATGTTTCATCTTTCAACTCGTATTTGAGTCGTTCTCGTGGAATGGAAAAATACATTTCTACATAATTCCAGCCCTCTTGAGCCCTGAAACGGGCGAAGTCACCATGAAGTGATATTTGATCATCTTCTGTCATTTGACCAAATAGTAAAAGAGGTATCAATTGAACACCCAAGAAAATATGACATATTTCCCTCATTTTACTATCACCTTTCTCTGTCATGTTCATTTAAAACCCATGCTACAAAGTCACCTTACTTCAATAATATCATTTTCCCCTTCAATATCCGGTCGTCAGTAATAAGATGGATGAAGTAAAGGCCCGAAGCCAGGTCGGAACTGCTAAATTGCACTTTATGATGACCCTGTTGAAGATTCTGGTCTAAGACAGTGGCAACCCGGCGTCCCAATGCATTGTATATTTTTAGCACGACGCGACAATCCTTTGGTAGGTCAAAGGGTATTGTGGTCTCACTATTAAAGGGATTTGGATAATTGGGATACAATCTAAATATGGTCGGCATACGAGATTCTTCTTCAACGTCTGTGTCATCGGCGGTTAAGAAACGGAATGTTTCGGACCAGCTGCTCGATCCCAATGCATTGATGGCCTTGACACGCCAAAAATGAAAACTGTTGCTCTCAAGTTCAATTCCGGTAAACGTGGTATCTGCGATGCCGCTCGAGTCTAATAAAACCCATTCGGGTGTAAAATTCAAGCTTCGCGCTACCTGCAACCGATATGAACCTGCACCTTGTGGTGCGTTCCACGAGAAATTAGGCGTGGGTGATACATCCCTCATATTGTTCAATGGATAAACCAAATTAGGTGCAACCGGAAATCCTGTAGAAAAACTTTGAATATTTGAAAATTGACTGCTCCCGCCCGCATTGCCGGCTTTGAGTCGCCAGTAATAAGTCTCCTGTCCATTCAATGTCGTAATCACTTTAAAGGTATCGAGGAGTCCCGTTTCATTCACAATGAGATTGGTATTCATCGCCTGTTCAGTTGACACCTGTAAATGATATGTAGCCCCGTTATTAGGGTAATGCCAACTGAATACAACCTCTGAAGGTTGGTTTGGCTCTCCATTCCCTGGTGAAGCCAGCATTGGCGTTGCGGGAGGCAAAACCGGCACAACCGTATTTAACCCACTTTCATTGGCATTTCGATCCAGGGAGGTGACAGTATAATAATAGTTTTCTCCTGTTCCAGGTGGAGTCGGTGGAATGGAGGTGCGGGCGTCTTGTATCAAAACAATGCCTTTTGGATCGTCGAGGTCCTCAGGTTGAACGTCTGCTTTTGTGAACCTGTAGATCACATATCGAACAGCACTATCCCCATCTGCTGCGACATTGGGTAGATCCCATTGAAACCCGGCGGGCCCTGTCGATGCAAGACGGGCATATCTGAGGTTGAGGGGTGGATTTGGGGGGATGGAATCCTTCCAGGACATGACAGGGACCAATGCTGGATAACGATAAAAATCGGTTTTCAATGAATCCACAAATCCATTGGGATTGATTTGAAAATAGAGGGCCCTAAAAAAAATACTTCCCAGGACATTGGGTTGCTCCCGATTCAAACGGATCTGATTGGGCATTTCATTGAGAGGCCAACTGCTGATTCGGTAGGCCGCCTGACCCGGATATAAATGTCTATCAGTGCTTTGAGACGCCCACCACCGAAGGAGCCTTCCATAATCCTGTCCACCGCCGAAGGGCCAGTAGAGTTGAGGTGCAATATAGTCGACGATCTGTTCACCCAGCCAGGCGATGGCATCACAGTAAATGACATTATATGCATCGAGTCCTGTCGTTCCCCAAGGTACGCCGTTCTTCCAGATACCAAAGGGACTCACACCAAATTTGACATAGGGCTTGACGTTTCGAATGCCCTCATAAACCATTCGGATCAGACTATTCACATTATCTCGCCGCCAGGCATCACGGTTGGTAAATCCTCTGGAATAATCGGCAAAGGTGGCATCGTCTTGATTGGTGATATGATTGGGAGGATAGGGATAAAAATAATCGTCAAAATGGACACCATCGATATCGTAACGACGTACGACATCCAGGATGACATTGGTCACATAATCCCGAACCATGGGGAGGCCCGGATCGAGCACTTTCAAGTCCCCGAAAGTGAGTATCCAATCCGGGTGCTGAACCGATACATGTTTTGTATCAATCGGATAATCACCCGTCTTGCTTACAGCGCGATACGGATTAAACCAGGCATGAAGTTCCATGCCCCGTTGGTGCGCCAGTTCAATGGCCAATTCAAGCGGATCGTAGAAGGGATTGGGAGCTTCACCCTGCGTCCCGGTCAGCCAATGGGACCAGGGTTCAAACTCAGATTCATAAAGTGCATCGCATTCGGGTCGTATTTGAAAAATGACCGCATTGATGCCGGCATCCCTGAGTTCATCAAATCGCTCCGTTAACTCTAAGGTCTGTACATGTGTCATGGTATGGGGTGAAGAGGGCCAATCTTCATTGAAGACAGTTGCGATCCATGCGCCTCTGAATTCTCTTTTTGGCGAATCACCTTTTGAGATCCCATTCTGTAGCATTGTGAAATGAATGATTAAAATGATGAATACCCGTTTTTTCATGCAGATAGCCATTACGATTTGTTAATGTCTTTATTCTATGAAAGAAGGGCATCCAAGGAACTCACTCAGATGCCCTTCTTCACAAAGAGGAGGTAAAGAATGAGAAGTATTTACTTCATTAGCGTCAGTTTCTTTGTCATCACCCGCTTACCGGATTTCAATTTGTAGATATACGTTCCGGAAGAGAGTCGTGTAGCGTCAAAATGGACAGTGTATCTTCCAACAGTAAGATTTTTATTGACCAATGTCGCGACTTCTCGTCCAAGCATGTCGTATACCGTCAGAGTGGTGTATCCTTTTTTCGCGATTGAGAAATGAATCGTCGTTGACGGATTGAAGGGGTTCGGGTAATTCTGAGAGAGTGCGTATTCTATTGGCAGTTCAGATCCAAGGGTTTCTACACCCGTTCCTGTCCTGACGAATCTCCAGACTTTACCGGCGTTGAAACTGATTGTATATGCAGTATCACCGCTGGCACTGAATGCAACACCACGGGGACCGTTGCCAACGCCTGATATAACCTGCGGACTCGGTAAGAAGCAATACTCCATTTTGTTAAAATCGAAAACGAATAGACCATTTGGAGTATTGTCATCGCCAGCATAGGCATTGTCGTGAGAAACCCACATAGTTCCCATCGGTCCCCAGTCGATGGTCGTGCGCTGGGTCGTGAAAATCATCTCGGCATCGGTATTGGTATAAATGCTGTCTGTCTTGGTATAGGTCACCAAATCCGTACTCGTCCAGTTGTAGAGGGGACCTCCGCTGCCTCCCAGATCGCCTGCCCAGATACCTGTGCCATCCGGGGTGACGACCGCACCACGGGCGTAACTGGCCGAACCGGGCAACTCGATTTCCTGTACGAGTTCGAAAGTCGCCGGGTCAATGACATTAATAGGACCAACACCCACAACTTTACCCACATAGATGAAGCCCTCATCGTCGACGCTCGGTGCCAGCAGGCTGCCGGGCCCTGCCCACTTGGCCATGCCTTCGCCGGTTTCGCTGTTAATTTTGATCAAATCGGCGCCTTTACAGTAGAGAATATTTCCCTCGTGATCGGTGGCCATGCCTCGGCAGTTTCCGGCAGCAATGTCAATGACTTCCCCATTCACAGTCACCTCATCAATTGGCGAAAAGTCGACCTCATTGCCGTCGGGATTGCGCACAACAATACCTTTTGCGCCGTAGCTTCCGGACCAGACATTGCCGAATTTGTCCACAGCGATTCCATGGTTTTGATTCGTGGTTGTATCCTCGAAGACACTGTCATACTGCCAGTCGCTGCAGGTGCCCATGTTTTTCCAGGGACCGGCGGGAAGGACAATGATCTGTGGGAATTCGATCACGCTACCATCGGGCAGAGCTGCAAATAGACCGAGGGCCTTGCCGCCCTCATCGTCTGCCGGTGTTAAAAAGCCCGATGTAAACACGATGGCCGCTTTACAGGCCAGGTTCGATATGTCTACTTCAAACATGGCCAATACGGTTGTATTATCATCCGCCGGTGTTAAATCGAATTGATACTCGGCAGGATCTAGAGGATAGTATGGCGTATTTTGTCCGTAGTCCAGATCGTTGATGAGTGGCAGGATACCTACCACCACATCGAGGGCCGGAGCATCCGTGGAACCATGAAAGGCCATGACGTCCACCTTGGCCGGATTATTCGCTTGAAGCCTCGCATCAGGAATGTTAAAAAGGGTCAATTCTATGACGCGATTGATCGGATCGGGATTGGTGTATTTGCCGGCATCGAGGTTCACTTTGTAGAGACCATTGATGATGACGGCATGTTTTTTACCTTGCTCAAGGGTAAGATCCGCCTGGACGATCACCGAATCCTCTGCATTGGCACTGTTATCAGGGGCCAATACGATGGTGTAGGTTCCGGGAGCCATTTCCATGAATGGCGTGGCTGTTCGAAACCCGAAACTTCCCAGGAGTGAATCCCCATTGGCATAAACATCGATAGTTCTGACATCGATGTCTGCCGCATTGTGGATGAATTGCACCATGGTTCTTGGTTTTCGGACGAATCTCCAGACTTTATGGGCATTGAAACTGCACGAATAGGCGGTGTCACCGCTGGCACTGAATGCGACACCACGGGGGCCGTTGCCAACGCCTGCTACCACTGGTGGACTTGGCAGGAAGCAATATTTCATGGTACAAAAATTGAATACAAAAAAACCGTTTGGAGAATTGTCATCGCCCGCATAGGCATTGTCATGAGAAACCCACATGGTTCCATTGGGTCCCCAGTCGATGGTCGTACGCTGGGTCGTGAAAATCATCTCTGCATCGGTATTGGTATAGATGCTGTCTGACTTGGTATAGGTCACCAGATCCGTACTCGTCCAGTTGTAAAGGGGACCACCGCTGCCTCCCAGATCGCCTGCCCAGATACCCATGCCATCCGGGGTGACGACAGCTCCACGGGCATAACTGGCTGCACCGGGCAACTCGATTTCCTGTACCAGTTCGAATGTCGCCGGGTCAATGACATTAATAGGACCAACACCCACAACCTTACCCACATAGATGTAGCCTTCATCGTCGACGCTCGGTGCCAGCAGGCTGCCGGGCCCTGTCCACTTGGCCATGCCTTCGCCGGTTTCGCTGTTAATTTTGATCAAATCGGCGCCTTTACAGTAGAGGATATTTCCCTCGTGATCGGTGGCCATGCCTCTGCAGTTTCCGGCAGCAATGTCAATGACTTCCCCATTCACAGTCACCTCATCGATGGGAGAAAAGGAGGCCTCAGTGCCGTCTGGATCCCGTACAACAATACCTTTTGCGCCGTAGCTTCCAGACCAGACGTTGCCGAATTTGTCCACGGCAACTCCGTGGGTCTGATTTGTGGTTGTATCCTCGAATACACTGTCATACTGCCACTCGCTGCACAATTCCATATTTTCCCAGGGACCTGCCGGAAGAATAATGATTTCGGGAAACTCGACGACGTCTCCGGTGGGCAGGGCTCCGAATAGACCAAGGGCCTTACCCCCTTCGTCATCTGCAGGGGTTAAAAAGCCCGATGCAAACACGACGACCGCGTTCCCTGCCAGGGTCGATATGTCCACATCAAACATGGCAAGGACGTTCGTGTTATCGTCCGCCGGTGTGATGTCGAATTGGTATTGGAAGGGATCGAGCGGGGTATATGCCGTATTTTGCCCATAATCCAGATCATTGATAATCGGTAAACCTCCTACCACAACATCCAGGGCTGTTGCATCCGTGGATCCATGGAAGGCCATGATGTCTACCTTGGCCGGATCGGCCGCCGCATCCTGAGCATTGGCAATATTGAAGACCGTCAGTGCTATAACGCGATTGGTCGGATCGGGATTTGTATATTTGCCGGCATCCAGGTTCACCTGGTAGATACCATTGATGATGACGACGTATTTTCCTCCTGCATCAAATTGAAGATCCACCTGGACGATGACCGAATCCTCTGCATTGGCACTATTATCGGGGGCCAATACAATGGTATACGCCCCCGAAGCGAGTTCCATAAATGCCGTTGCTGTTCGAAATGCGAAAGTACCCAGTAGTGAATCCCCATTGGCATAAACATCAATAGATCTGACATCGATGTCGGCCGAATTGTGGATGAACTGAACAGATGCATTTTGTGCGTAAACAAAATGCGATGTAAGCAACAACAGGGTTGCTATAACAATAGCCGAACTCTTTTTCATGATATTTCCTCCTCATCCTTTCCTTTCGCTTGTCTGGATAATGGTACACTTCCTCTCCACGTGGAATTGTCTTATATCCAGACTTAAATGTGTGATCTTCCCCCGAAAATCAGATAAACAACGATTTGTCAACCGATGGTTGGAGACCGAATTGTAAACATGATCTTATGAGCCCTCCTTTAAATTAATTCATTAATAGATGTGACACGCCCTATGGATTTTAGGGAGTGAATTATTTTCTTCCAAAATAAGGCGCTCCTTCCTGGGCCATATCGAGCCGTAAGATTTTTGAAGTATTTCCGTCTTCGCCCTCGAATTGCCTGACTACATATAGAAAGTTGCCTTCATCCCAACTCATGGAATAAATCGTCGATTCGATGAGGCCTGGATATAATAAGTTATGACTGCCATCGACTTCCCGGTAAACAAAAATCGCATCGGGACTATGGTCGGTGCCAAGGAGCATTTCGCCATCGCCTGTAAATGTGATGCAATAAATATTTGAACCTTCCAACCATCCAGCGGCAGCCACATCCAGAACGACCTCGGCATCACCCAATTGTTCTCCATGAATTTCGGCACGCCATATTTTTGCTTCTTCTGTCGTTTCATCCTTTCCGCCCATGTAAACATAACCATTAAATACCCTGAGGAACCTGAGCAAGACCGGAAAAGATGTTATCTTTGTTTTTGATTTGTCCGGTTTAACGAGATAGATATCACCATCAGCAGCAACCCATATATTGCCGTTGGCGTCAAAATCCAGATCCCGGGGACTCGCCGGTATTGACGTAAATGTGCCTTCTTTACAATCGGCATCTATCGTTGCAATTTTCTTGATTCTTCCGGCAGCGACAGCGGCATATATCGTATTGTCGGGCCCCATTTTCATATTGTTGGCTTTTAAGAAAGTGGTATTGGGCACAAAAGTCGATGTCTCCCCGGAAGGCATGATCTTTTTAATTTCTTTGTCGGAGAAAGAGACATACAGGTTGCCTGTCATATCCGTTGCGATACCAAAACCGACATCATCATCCATGAGATTCCCGATTTCATCGACAGCCGGCCTCAATTTATAAATATAAATATTACTAAATAATTCAGTTTTATGTATGGCGATCTTGATTTGGATGGAGTCACCAAAAACATTGGGTGCCCTGACCACGAGTTGTGTGGTTGAAGCTTCTAAAACATGGCCTTTCAACGAATTAAAAAAGACCATCACCTCATCGGTGTTGGAAGAAAAGTTATTGCCGGTTATGGTAACTTCTCCAACACCGGCGAGTGCGCCATCGGCCGGTGACACGGAATTAATTTCAGGTGTTGAACCCTCGGGTGCATCCGGATCGTATAGACTTTCTGTAGCATCAATTTGACAACCCATTAGAATCATGATACCAAAGCCTATAAAAAATATACTCATTCGTAACAATTTGAATTTCTCCATTTCCAATCTCCTTAACGAAAACAGCAATTTACTCACTTTCAATCATGACGGAAAAAAGGATTAAATGGAACGCTTCCAATGGCCATCATAATGAAAACTGCAGGGAAAACCGATGAACATCATTGAATATGCCAAAGGGTGTATATGCATAATCCAATGCCAGCATATAGTTTCGAAACGAGCGTCGCAAACCAAATCCGGCTGAAAAATCATGTTCATCATTGGGTGTCGAATATCCCACACGCAGAGCCACTGTCTGCAGAAACAGGTATTCAAAACCGAAATTCAACTGTTCATGAAAGTCCCTGGGATGGGTCGCGTCAACAGACAAGAGAAGGGAGTGATGCGCTTCATTCAGAGCTGGAAATAGATCCAAGGCATCCATTGAAAGTCCAATTCTAAAAATCAATGGGAGTTGAAAACTTTCATCTTCATATTCGACTTCTCTTGAAAAATTTCTGACACACATACCAAATTTTAAACTCTTAAAACCCGTGCGATAAAGCACACCGAAATCAAAAGCCATCACATTTTCACTATAGTTCTTTTCTTCATAATTTAAATCCGAATCGAAGCCAATAATACTGTTTCCCAGATCCTGTGTCACATATTTGACATTTCCACCAACGGAAAATTGCGTGGACAGTGATTTTGCATAGCTCAATCCAACGGTAAATGCGCTGGGCGTAAAAATGCCTGTGTCTACGAATCCCGATTCACCGGGATCTCTTACGGTACCGTGAAAATCACCATAATCGGCTGCCATGGCAAAAACACCGATAGTTCCGTATCGTCCCTCTACCGGGTTCACAGCCGCACATGCGTACGAATAACTCATATCCGCGATCCAATCGATGCGCCCCAGGGAAAAATTTGTGAAGGAGGTTAAAAAGGCCATTGCCGCCGGATTATAAAACATCGAGGAGGCGTTGATTTCAAGGGCCGTACCTGCACCACCCATGGCACTGATACCGGCATCTGTCGAAACACTCAAAAATTTCATGCCCGTCTGCGCTCTTTTTTCTCTTACCTTGACCTGACCAAAGGCTGCGGTGGTCAACAGCAGTAAAATGGCAATATGAATGAAGTCCTCTTTTCTCATGGTTACACCTATTTTTTTATGGGCTATCGAATAATGACGAATTTCTCGATATGGGTTTCACCGGTATCCGAATCTTTGATAACAGCCAGATAAATACCGCTTACAACGATTTGTTTCGAATCCGTTGTACAGTTCCAATATTCATCGCCTGTACCGTCCCGATGTTCTATTGTGGTGATTAATTCGCCTAACTCCGTATAGATTTGAATATCACAGTTCCCGGGGATATTGAAAAAGGCAAGCTTATCCCGTTCTCCGGGAAATAACATGTCATTGGGATCTGCCGAGATATTGTATGGATTGGGCACGACACGGATATCGCTCATATTTTCCCCTGCCGGCCGTTTCAGATTGGAGGGATCGAAGGTCTGCGTGTAGAACCGTCCGCTCCGAATCCGGGTGGCAGGAATGTTTAAATCCGGATTCGATTCGATAGGCTCCCCCACAGAATTTATATAATAATAATACGATGGGCCCCGCTCTATTTCCGTATCATTATACGTCCGGGCATCGGGACCCAGTTCAGCAATGAGCGTGTACGTACTGTCATAAACACCTCTTGCTCGGTATAACTCAAATCCGGCAAGACCTGGGATATCCGTGACATCCCAGGACAGAGCAATGCGATCACCTCCACCATCCACATAAAAAACACTGGGTGGGAGTGTGGGTTGGGCCAGTTCATAGCCCGATTTGAAATTGGCAATTGCCCGTCGGAATGTTTGGAACAGAGAGTCCCTGCCGGTGAAAACCCATTCGTTTTTGGTTCTTGCATCAATTTCACCGTATTTATACTGTCGACCGATCGCAATGCACGCTTCACGACTCAAACCGGCAACGGCCTCAGCCACCACAATACGAACGTCTTCACCCGGACTCAGTGTATAAGGCCCATAGCCGTCACAGGCTGTAAAACCACCTGGAGTACCCAGGGCCGGATCGGCCTTGGACATCGGTTTGGCGTAATCCCCGTCAGGTTCGACCACATCGGCATGTCGAGGCGACATATGCCCCCTGGACATCCAACCATACTCTTCTTCCATTTGAGCAGTATTAAACTGATCGTTGGTCATGGTGATCTGGATATCGGACCCCATCCAAGCCGTGGTCGAAGGTTGTGAAGCATCGTCGGTGGAATCCACCGCCGATTTATCGGCATGGAGGGTGACGGCACCTACAAACTGGGCTGCACCGAGGCGACCCACACTGTCTGCCGCTTCCACATACTCCTGTGAGTTACTGGGATCCCAAATTGGTGCACCGATGTTGTCGTATGTGGTGAAAGGCGGAAAATTGCCATGCCAGGCAAACTGAGCCCGGAATTGTTCATCCGGAGGATCTTCTTTCACCCCATCACCACGGGTATCCAGCATGGTTTGCAGTCCCCACCCCGTTCCATTCCCAATCACATAGCGGGTCTCTCTACAGACAGACCAACGGTATTGGGGAAAGAAATAGACACCTTCCAATACCTGATCCGGCAATTCTACGTCCTCATCGTCATCCACATTGCCGGTATTGGTAAACGTATAATCGGTGATGATATAATTATCATGGAAGGGGTGGCTGAACTGCATGATTCGACGCGTCATGGTGATGCCTATGGCCGTATTGGTCACATTGATCAACATACGATCCGGCTTCATGCTCGGATCAATGCTGTGGATATCGACAAACTCCCTGAATGATACATTGCCATCCACGTAGATATAGGGTGGATCAAAACGACTGACCATTTCAAACTTCATGGGGAAAAATTCATATGCTCCAGATGTTCGCGGTCCGACGTGTAGTACTTTATAGGGATAAAAATTGCCATTTTCGTCCGTAAAATTTGTACATCCCATCCAGAATCCCTTTGCGGCCTGGGAATCCTGATAATCGTAAATGGCCGGCCATCTTAGACCATACTGTTGAGAGCTTCCCCATCCTTCTTCCACTTCACAGCCAATCTCCGAATACCAGTTATGGAGGGAGCCCACATTCATCCAGGTATTTTCATATTGTGCGAAGACACCTCTAGGATTGAATAAAAATGTGAGAACACAAAAGAGATACAGGTACCGCAGTCTTTTTCTATCACGAAACATCATTTTTAGCGCTCCTTCAATTATTAAATGAATATGTGGTCACTTGCTCAGATCAAAAGAAGCTCTCAAACCCCAGAAAAAATTCCTCGGGTTCAGAAAAGTGAAGAATTCCTGGTTGGGCATATCGATATACGCTTTTGTTTCCAAGATTCGCTTTTTCCTTGCCTCATCAGGATCGTTGGGATCATAGGGTTCATAAGGCACTGTGCGAAAATCTCCGGGTCGATCATTGCCCGGAATATTGCCATATCCCAATTCGTCACCAATTTCAGCAGGGAGATGGAGAGACTTCATATAATTATTGTAATCTTCAGCATCGACAAAACCCTGGTCACTCGTCATGTATTGGTAATTAAAGACATTGGTGATATCCAGGAAAAATTCGATATTTGCACTTCCAAACCGGAAATTCTTTGAAAATCGAAGATCCAAATTAGTGTAATCTCTCCATTGCACATTGTACAGGATTCCGGGTATAGATCCGCCACCGGTCCAAGTAGCCCAGTCACCGGCACGCCAGTCTGCTAATATGTTCAGCCGCCAACTGTCAAGAGGATGGATCCCTAAAAATTTGGGTCCGAAATCGGGTGGCGTGAATAAATCGAGGTTTAAACGGGCATAGGGTCGGGGGACGGGTTTCTCTTGATAATGGGTTCTGGTTTCACTTTCATATAACCGTTGCTGAGACCGATTTTCATAGTAAGTACCAAATCCAAAGTATCCACTGGTATTGACTTCGTAGGTGTAATTAAAAAAACCATTGATCCAATTCCCTCGCGTCTTTCTCAATGTAAATTCGAATCCACGGGTATCCCGATATGAGCTGGGTTCGGTCACCAGGTAAGATACGGTATTTTTTAGATTTTCATACCTGACCAGCCTCGTTTGATTGGATGAGTCCTTATAATAACCTGCAATACGAAGATGCAATAGATTGAGTATATTATGCTCATACCCTAATTCGTATGCAACTGTCTTGGGAAGCGGAATGTTGGGATTGGCCAGTTGGGACAGAGCCTTTGTCTCCGACCATCTCCGGATAAGATAGAGATTTTCCGGAGTCGGCATTTGACGAAAGTGACCATAATTGAAATAGAGTTTACTATTGACCGTAATAGGGAAGGCGATTCCCAATCGAGGACTCACGTCAAAGATACGCTTTGTTGGTTCTTTACTCAACAGCGTGTCGATGGACATATAATTTACTGCTGAGAATGCCTCATCATAGGGATTGTCGTAAGCATACCATTCTCCTCCGCCGTGGGAATAATCCAACCGCAAGCCCACAGTTGCGATCATCGCTTGAAACTCCAATTTATTTTGGATGTAAAATGCGGCACGTAAAGGATACGTATGCCATTTGGAAGCTTGGTTGGATCCTGTCAAACTGCTGTCAATACGCGCATAGTTGACATTGTTATCGGTATAGATCAATTCAAAACCTGTTTTGATGTTGTTATATTGATTGATCTGCGTATTAAAATCGAATTTTGTCGTCCATGTGGTAACACTGCTGGAATCCCTTGAATTACTCATGCCGACTCCCATTCGAAGACCCACGATCCCTGTACTGGGGAAGGGTTCATAGCCAATGGGTGATTCGTCTAAGTAGTAGTTGTTACCAAACAAATAGATTTGAGAATTATCACGACGCCCACCTGGGTTCGTATCGTAATGAGATGCGAAACGTTGCACCGATACTTCATAATATGTTTTTGAGCTGAGGGTTTGGGAGAGTTTTGCACCGATACTATTTCGTTTAATCGTAGAGGGGCACCAATAACTATCTCCATACATTCTGCCATCGATATACTTGGGCCCCCGACTTAACTCATTGGCAATTTGCCAGGAAGCGGCAAACATGGAAGGTCCACCCGATCGACTCAGGGTCGTACCTGTCTGCCGCCCCATCAGTCCATCGATGGTTAATTTCATTCCGGCTTTGACGTTGGAAGTCAATTTAATTTGGGCATTATAATCACGATAAGCATTATCTGAAAGGGGAACAAGATACATATCCTGTGATCTTCGGTAAGAGGTAAAAAATCTCAGGTCACCCAATGGTTTACTAATAAAAGGGACTGGCCCACCGAAACTCACATCAAAATCATAATCGGGTTTTTGAATATCGAGTTGTCTGCGGTGTTCCCAGAGAAATACGCGCTGGGCTGCCTCGGGTGTGAGATCGTCATTGGGGTCGTCATTTAACAGTGATTTTTCCGAGATCGAATTCCAGCCCTCAAATTGGGGAAATTGTTTTTGTGTATACTCATCCCAGGCGCTTGTACCTGTCCAGCAGACTTGATCATCCACATAGGGACGAATCCAATAGGAATCGGGGGAATTGGGAGAATGACCGAAATGCTTTGGACGGGCTGGCCTGTATCGCGCCAATAAACCCAGATGGTAAACGTCTCGTTTCCCCTCTTTGGTCACTACATTGATAAGACCCGAACGTATATTCCCGAATTCAGCATTAAATCCACCTGTCTGAATTTTAATCTCATCGACGGCCGTATAACTAATGGCTGTATAGGGAGTGTTGTCTCGCTCATCACGCATGGTGAAACCATTGACCATAAATGCGGTTTGATTACTGCCTCCCCCACGGATGGTCAGTCCTCTCACGCCGGCTTCCAATCCTACCACCCTCTCCACACTCACCGCCGGAAGTGCTTTAATATCTTCAACACTCAAGTTCACCTGACTGGATGCAATGTCCCTTTGAACGACGGGACGTTCGGCGATGATGGTGACCGTCTGCCCGGCGATGACTTCTGTGGTCAATCGAAAATCGACAGTGGTTGTAAGATCTATTTGAACGCGAACATCGGTCACCGTGATAGGTGAATAACCAATCATAGTGGCTTTAAGGCTGTAGGTTCCGGGCGGGATATTTAATATGACAAAATATCCATTTAAATTGGAAGCGGCCCCCAGTCTCGTTCCTTCAAGGATGATATTGACTCCCGGGAGTGGAACTCCTGTCTCGCCATCCGTGACAATGCCGGCAACCTTACCTGTGACGGCTGCATTTGAATATTGAACAAGGAACGCAAACAGAAAAATGAAGAAAATAATCTTTTTTTTCATGTTAATTCACTCCTTTTGTTGATAGGAAATAAATAGTTAGTAAGGAAAGTGAACATTCAAACATCGATATCGCTATAACTTATTTAATTACAATGCATTTGTCTTGGTAACGGGCAGCTCGAATATTGTTTTTAACGCCATTACAATGGCCCCAACCACCCCTGCCCTATCTTTCAATTCACCCACCACAATGGTACTCGTTTCCAAAGGAATATTGATCATGCTTTGCTTTATGAGCTGTTTTACTTTTCTAAAAAGATAATTTGAATTCTCAATGATACGTCCGCTCAGAATGAGTAAACCGGGATTCAACGATTTAATCAGATTCATACTGATGACTGCCAAAGGATATGCATATTCATTAAGCACTTCCTGTATCAGTAGATTCCCGTTATCACTTAAATGAAGCACATCAACCAGCGTCACCTTTTCCAAATCTTCGTTATGAAATTTGGGATCCGTTTGCAGTTTCATTTTTAATGTATCAAATAAATTGATTTCAGAAAGTAATTCACCAAAATACCGTTGATTATTGTATAGATTACCCAGACGGTTGATGTGGTTGATATGATTTCCGATTTCCAGGTACCCTATTTCCCCGGCATGACTGTCTTGACCTCGTACAATTTGACCATTCAAGAGAATTCCCGCACCGATTCCGCTCTCAAGATAGATACACACCAAATTGGGGTGCCCCTGTCCCGCTCCCAGCAGGCTCTCGCTCAATGTGATGACATTCACATCATTTTCAATGATTGTAGGAACGTTATAATATTCTGAAAATCTTGAGGATAGAGGATGATTAATCCATTCTCGAAGTGTAACGGCAAATTTTAATACACCTTTTTCATAATCGATGAAGCCGGGTATTCCAATCCCAATACTGATTAACTTCTCTTGGGGTATATGGTTCACTCGTAAGAGAGAATCGATCTTATGAAAAATATTGGATAAAACATGATCAATGGGGTCATCAATATTATGATTGATATGTTCAATGCCCTTAATTTCCGATTCGATGTTTGCCAGAGCAATGGTGGCAGTTCCCCGTTTGATCTGGATACCGATAACATATCCATTGTCAGGATTCAATTTTAAAAGAGTCGGCCTTTTACCCCCTTTGCTGGTCGATTGCCCCTTGCCGATTTCCAAGATATAGCCATCATCATCCAATCGACTAATAATGGACGATACAGCAACTTTCGATATTTTTGTTATATTGGCTAATTCATTCCTGGATATGGGACCTGCTTCCCTGATGACATTGAGGATCCGTCTTTCGTTGATCGTTTTTATTAATTGTGAATTTACTCTTTCTGGCATTTTCAACCATCACCATTAAACAAAAACAGAACGGTCTTTTCAGAGGTGTTCACTTATTCCTGGAGGAATATTCAAATATGTAGTTTGTTAGTTCACCGATCGAACTAACATGATTATAATAAATTTTCTTTCCATTGTCAAGGGAAAAATGCATTTTTTAATTTATTATTGATTTTTTTAGTGCAAACAGAGGATTCAACAAATAGGCTAATGGAATGAGTACAACAGGACCAATGACATTGTACCATAAATATGGAATCTCAGTAAATATAAAACAGGCGAGAACGGTTAGTTCTGTGAAAATGGCCGCCAAAAACGTAGCGTTTCCGCCGATCTTTTTCAAATAGAATGCGATCAAAAAAATACCGAGAATCGTTCCATAAAAAAGTGAACCCAAAATGTTGACGGCTTCGATTAATGAGCCGAGACGGTTTGCAAACAACGCGAAAATGATCGCATAAATCCCCCAGAATACGGTTGCACATTTCGACGCAACGAGATAATGGTGCTCCGAAGCATCTTTTTTGAACAACCGTTTATAAATATCAATCACCGTTGTAGATGCCAATGCGTTCAATTCGGCTGCTGTAGAGGACATCGATGCAGAGAGAATAGCGGCGAGAACGAGTCCGATGAGTCCAACCGGCAAGAAGTGAATGACAAAATTTAAGAAGATATAATTGGTATCATTTGTGTCGGCCCCCGGGTTTGCTTTCTGAATGAGTTCAGTCGCCTCTTCTTTAATCTCCAATTCCGATGTTCTTGTTTGTTGGAGTTTTTGGATCGCATTATCCAAGTCCGAATCTGTATTGGTCTCCCTGGCCGCCAACATATCCCGAATGTAATCTTGTTTTTCTTTATGTACTTGATCATGTTCTATTTCTAATTGCTGATAAGCTTCTGCATATGTACTATTTTTCACATTGGCGGTTTCGACTGAATTAAAAAACAGGGGAGGGGTTACAAACTGATAAAACACAAAAACCATGGCACCGATGAAAAGAATGGTGAATTGCATGGGTATTTTAACTATCCCGTTTGCCAGGAGCCCCATTCTACTTTCAGCAATCGAACGTCCGGAAAGATAACGCTGTACTTGAGACTGGTCCGTTCCAAAATAGGAGAGGGCAAGGAATGTTCCACCGATGATGCCTGACCAAAAATTGTATCGATCTGTCAAGTCAAAAGAGAAATTAATGACGTTTAATTTCCCCATTTTGCCCGCGATATGGGCAGCGTCTAAAAATGAGATATCGGCCGGGAGTAAACGAAAAATCATAAAAAATACGGAAAACATCCCAACCGTTATGATGGTCATCTGTAACAGATGGGTTTTATTGACGGCATCTGTACCTCCTGCAGCCGTATAAATAATTACCAGACCGCCAATAAAGAAAATAGTGAGACGGATATCCCATCCGAGGAGGACAGAAATAATCAAGGCCGGCGCAAAAATTGTAAATCCTGCTGCCAAGCCCCTTTGGATTAAAAAAAGAATACTCCCCAGAGCACGGTTTTTCAAGTCGAAACGCTGCTCTAAGAATTCATATGCTGTATACACATTCAATTTATGGAAGATGGGAACAGCGGTGATAGAGAGAATGACCATGGCAATCGGCAGGCCAAAATAGAATTGCACAAATCGCATGCCGTCTACATAGGCCTGTCCAGGAGTGGAGAGAAAAGTGATGGCACTGGCCTGTGTGGCCATAATCGAAAGCGTCACCGTGTACCATGGTGCTGATTTGTTGGCCAGTAGATAATCCCTGATATCCTTTTTACCACGCGTTTTCCATATCCCATAACAAACGACGAAGAGAAGAAATGAACTCATCAGGATCCAGTCTAAAATACTCATGTGTTACACCTTTACCGTTCTCATGTTAATGATTGTCACTCAACCGGTTCTTAAGTTATTCCTTCAAGAGTTCATTATAGAATGCTTCATACTGGCGAATAATTTGATCTGCATTAAAATGTTGTGTGGCTCGTCTTTTTGCCTGTTTTTTAAAAAGTTCATGTTTGGTTGGATTCTTCAAAAGTGATGCAGCTTTTTCCGCCATATGTTTGATGTCACCAATGGGGAATAAAAATCCCGTCTCTCCATGTTTGATCACCTCCGGTAATCCACCCGTCTCAGAACCGATAACGGGTACGCCGCAAGCCATGGCTTCGAGGGCGGTTAATCCGAAACTCTCCTGTTCGCTGGGTAGAAGAAATAGATCTGCACAAAAGAATAAGGGTTCCGTATGATCCTGTGCTCCAAGAAAACTTACATCCTTTGAAAGTTTCAGTTCTTTGACCAACTGCTGGATGAACAGTCTTTCAGGTCCTTCTCCAATCAATAGAAGTTTTGAAGGGATTTTTTCCTTAACACGTGCGAAAATGCGTACAACGTCTCCAACTCTTTTAACTGATCGAAAATTGGATGCATGCATTAAGATTTTTTCTCCCTTTGGTGCAAAAGCCTCTTTTACGCATATGTTTTGATTTTGTGTTATTTGTGTTGTGTCAACGAAATTATAGATGACGCGAATTTCACGCTGGATATCAAATTCTTCGATGGTGCGTTGTTTTAAATATCGAGAAACCGCAGTGACGCCATCGGATTGTTCGATGGTAAATTTTATGACTCTATGAAAGGATTGATCTGCGCCAACTAACGTAATATCCGTACCATGAAGTGTCGTGACTGTTTTTATCTTCTGAGAGTTCAAAATTTGTTTCGTCAAATAAGCACTGGCGGCATGGGGAATGGCATAATGCGCGTGGATAAGTTCGAGATCATATTCCTCAACAAGTTCCACTAATTTTGTTGCCAATCCCAAGGCGTACGGCGGATATTTAAAGAGTGGATACGAGGCGACTCCAACCTCATGAATAAAGATATTCTGATGATAAGAGCGTAAGCGAAAGGGTGGGGCGTAACTCACAATATGAATTTCATGTCCTTTATTAGATAATCCAATCGCTAATTCTGATGCGACGACGCCGCTTCCTCCGTGTGTCGGATAACAGATAATTCCGATTTTCATGCTGTTTCCTATTTTTTTTATTATAATAATTGTCAATTATTTTTTTAGACAGGATATAAAGGACATATGGGAAATAAGGGACATATGGGAAATAAGGGAAATATGGGGGATATGGGACATATGGGAGATAAGGGATGATCGATCTTTGTTCATGATGATTCATTGCGGCTTGGCCGCTTTAAGGTATCGTTTCTAAGTATTCGGGGCCGAAGAATTCGACAGGGTCATTCAGTTTTAATGATTCCCGAATGAGAAAAGGTTCGCCATATTTAACGCCAATGTATGTGCCGTATTGTTTATCTCTGGTCTCGATTCTATCCAGGAATTCAGGTTTGCTGAGCAGTGTTTCTTCATCTCCAAATTCCGTTTTAAGATAGTGATGAAATTGAGATTTGTACGCCAGAATTGATTTCATCTTCACTTCATGAACATCTGAAATATCAACAATAAAAGATGGCTCGAACTCGAATCGGGTCTGGTAATAAATGACTTTATGGGGTCGAAATGCTTCTTGATCCGTATCCATTTTTTTCAATCCGGCTAAAAATGCAGCTTCACGCACTAAATGAGATGTTTTTTCGTGATCGGGATGCCGGGCTACCCAATAGGGTGCAAAAACGATTCTGGGTTTATAACTTCGAATTTCCCCAATAATTTTCAATTTATTCTCCCATGTAACTTCGACACGTCCATCCGGAATGTCCAGCATATGATGAGCCGCTAAACCGATCACTTTCCCTGCTTCCTTAAACTCTTCTGCACGTATCTCCGCATTTCCTCGGGTTCCCATTTCTCCTCTGGTCAGTGTGATAATCCCTGTCTTATAACCCTTTACACCCAATTTAATCATTGTACCGGAACAGGCTAACTCCACATCGTCGGCATGAGCACCAAAAGCTAAAGCATCAAGTTTCACCAAATTCTCCAATTTATAAATTTATTATCTGATGATTGTGATTATTACTATCGATCGCGCTGTATAGTTTGTCGATTAAGCCAAAACTATATTTTATTAAAAATGGGACGATGTTGAATACCCTTTCTTGTAAAATGTTGTTTGGATAGAGATTGTTTTTCATTTTGTGAAATTGTTGAATCACGATCTCATTCCGCTTTTTGGACGCTTGAAGTATTTTCTTTTCCAGAAATTTAACCTGTTGAGTTATTTTTCCCAATGTGACATTCACCGAATTTTCAAGGGTTGGTTCAAAGGCGATCAATTCTTGCCTGATGGATTGAAAGTCCCGATCCAGATGAGATTTTGTGAGATTCATCACTTTATCAATAGAACCGGGAATTTGTTTTTTAGTCATTTCATTGATCAAGCCATCCCCATTTTGCCACAACTCCCGAATTTTCAAATGATAATTCTTGAGTACACGCTCTACTTTTTTTTCGATAATGGTAACGGTTTTTCTTGGATAGATGATAGGCATTGATAAGCCAAAACTTTCATATACACCTTTCAATTGGGCGAAGTAAGCGATCTCGCTGGGTCCACCGACATAGGCGACAGTTGGTAAAAGAGCATCCTGATATATTGGACGAAGCATTACATTGGGACTGAATAAATCCGCTTTCTTTTCCAACAGGGCGAGGAGTACATCTTTTTTATAAGATTGCTGCGTGCTCTTATTGATAAAATCATCGTCAGCAAATTGAATCGTCTGCCTTTCGTTTTCTCCGACAAATAAATTTAATATCCCTTTATGGAGTTGAATTTGAGAGTGGTATTTGTTGTTTTCCAATTTTTTTGAAGTTTTTAGAGCCAGGTTCGTTGAAGGTGAGTTTTCGGCAATTTCGGTATAAAAGACTCTTTTCCCTAATACTTTCAAGTCGGGATGACTGGCATCAATGAATATAAGGCCATATGACTTGAATAATTGTGTCATCCATATAGCAAATGCCTCGGGGAATGATCGGCCGGGTCGATATACATCGTATAAGATCGATATCATTTCTTGTTTAAATTCAGAATCGTGCGTTGCATTTTGCAGTTGCCGAATACAGTTCTCTATTTCTGATGATAAAAATATTTTTGAAGCGGGTATTCTTGTGTCCGAGGAAGGCGATGGGACCTCTATGTTTTCGATGTGGTTGTTTTTATTTAGAAGCCGGATGTGATTTATTTCTGCATAATCGTGATCATCCGAAGCCAGCCAAAAAAACGGTACGAATTCCCCATTGCAATTTTGGTTGAGGTATTCTGTGAGTCGTATGACGGTCAGGGCCTTATAGATCGTGTAGAGGGGTCCGGAGAATAATCCAACCTGTTGTCCTGTGACCACTCCGCACGTTTGATTCCGGATTAATTTATTGATGTTCTCAAGGGTCTGGCTGCCGCATCCATAAATACGATTTTGCTTTTTTAAAATGCCGACCAATTGCTCCCGAGGCAAGATTCGCGATTGCACTCTCTCAGTTTGATTTTGAAATTCAGCTAAGTCTCGAAAGTTGCCATTGTAAAATTCACTGACTTTATTGTAGTTATAAAAATAGTCATAAACCAAGGGAGAAATATTTGGCAGTTGTTTTATGGGTATCACCATTATTGGAAAGCTTTAGTAAAGATGTAAAAAATGATAATGAGGAATGCCAGATTTAACAATACGATAGAATACAACCGGTTCCATGATGAGAAGATGGGGGGGTGCTCTTGGGCCGCATCCGGTTTTTTATTTTTTTGATTTTCCATTGTATTTTCCAGCAGAAATCATATTGGCAAAAAGTCGAAATGCACCAGGCACACCTGCCGGTAATTGGCGAAACCAGGCGTATCCTGTATAGATAAAAATACCTTCCCCATATCGCGTGAATAGCAATCCGCCTTCTTTCTCCTCCTCATTTGGATCGTGGGAGGAGAGAACAGTTTCATATTTTTCGTCCCATTGTGCGGCAAAATACAAACCTCTTTCCTGAACCCAACCTTCGAAATCATTTTTTGTAATTTTGTTTGGAAAATTTAGAAGGGGATGCGTCGGATCAAGGAATGAGACGGATGCAGTTTCCCTGGTTACGCGATCCCGTCCGATGGTAAAAGGATATGGACCTATATCCGTTGTTTGCAATCCGCGGGAAACATTGTACTGTACGATTAAGGTCCC
>Ga0114922_10001034_pt1 | contig 26523 bp, 17 predicted proteins | sample AartaG_FD_100975 | JGI IMG/M metagenome (GOLD analysis project Ga0114922, IMG submission 100975) | Deep subsurface microbial communities from Aarhus Bay to uncover new lineages of life (NeLLi) - Aarhus_00045 metaG | ecosystem: Environmental > Aquatic > Marine > Oceanic > Sediment | place... | reverse complement strand
GATCTTACCTCATCTGCTTCGTTACAATGGATTTGCGGTGAAGGATCACAGCTGCATCCATTGTGCCTTGCATCTACGGCAACCTCGACTCGTGAATAATCCAGGCAAGTTGACCTGATTCTTGTTTAAGGCTCAGAAGTTTAGAAAAATTGGGGGAAATACTGTCTCTCTCAGACTTTACAGTTAAAGCAAATTCTGGTAATGTAAGCATCCTAACTTTTTTGAATTAGGAGAGGTGTCCGAGTGGCTTAAGGAGCACGCTTGGAAAGCGTGTGTGCGGATTATCCGTACCGTGGGTTCGAATCCCACCCTCTCCGCCATTCCCGGTTGACAATTTTTTCAAGGAAAAGCTGTAAAAAGAATCAGGTCACAGGTATTTTCTGCTTGGTTATTTGTCAAAATCTTCGATTTTAGGGTATTTTTTAAAAAACTCTCTTGTGGTTGCTGCTACAGTTCCGCTTAAAAGCGCCAAAGCGATTAGGTTTGGAAAGGCCATAAGGGCATTAGCAATATCACCCATATAAAAGACAAGTTCTAAAGAAATTACAGATCCTGTAAAGACCAGCAGGACAAAGATCACTCGGTAGGGGTAAGTAATTTTTATTCCAAATAAGTATTTCATACACTGTTCGCCGTAATAATACCATCCTATAAGAGTAGAATAACCGAAAAGAAAAGAGGAAACCGCCACTACAAGGCCACCGACTAGGGGAATAGTACTGGAAAATGATTTTGCGGTCATTGCGGTTCCGTCCAGACCGCTCTGCCACATTCCGGTGGAAAGGTTAATAAGTGCGGTTATTGTGCAGACGATTATTGTATCAATAAAGACCTCGCCTACACCGATAAGACCTTGGTGGACTGGAGAAGGGGTTTGGGCAGCAGCATGAGCAATAGGAGCACTTCCCAGGCCGGCTTCATTGGTAAGGAGGCCCCGTCTGAAACCTATCTGGATAGCGCGTCTTACCACAGCTCCCATAAAACCACCTATGGCGGCAGAAGGGGTAAAAGCGTGTTTGAAAATTAAAGCAAAGACTCCCGGGACATGGGAAATATGCATAATTATTACTACCATCCCAAGCGTAAAATATATGATGATCATGGTGGGGACAAGTTTCTCGGCAACAGAGCCGATTCGCTTGATCCCGCCGATTATGACCAGGGCGACAAGGAATGCTATGATACTCCCGGTCAGTACTTTGGGGATTCCGAATTCACTGTTAAATGCCAGGGCCATCTGATTGGACTGCATCATGTTACCAGTACCGAAAAGAGCGGCAAATGCCCCGCATACAGCAAAAGCTGCGGCTAAGATCCGAGCTAGTTTCGAGTTTTTAAGGCCGTTTTTTATGTAATACATCGGTCCGCCGGCAATAGTACCGTCTGCATATTTTTCTCTATATTTGACACCTAGAAGCGCTTCTGAGTATTTGGTGGCCATTCCGACAAATCCGCATATCCACATCCAAAATATTGCTCCCGGGCCTCCGGTAAATAGAGCAGTGGCAACCCCCCCGATATTTCCATTACCAACGGTTGCTGCCAGGGCTGTGGACAGAGCGGCGAACGGAGAAACATCACCATCCCGTTTTTTTCTAGAAGATTTTCCCATGAAACCACCGAATATAAGTTTCAGGCCAGCCCCCAAGCGTTTGAATTGAATAAATCCTGTTTTATAAGTCATCCAGGCGCCCACAAGAAAAAGGATAGGGACCATAATCTGCCAGATATTATCTGCTGTATTGGAAACCCATTGGGAAAGATTAATGTAGAAATCTTGCATAAAGTTTCTCCTTCATTATCTTAATGATAGCTTATAGCACAAAAAAAATGTTCATACAACCAAAAAGGGGTCAAGTCTTCATATTCCACATTTCCCTCATATGGAGCTATAAAAAATGAGCAAATGTGGAATATGAAGACTTGACCCCTTTTAAATAAAGATTCTTTTAAATAAAGATTAATAGGTGACAAAATCTCTAGAAATCGTTAAAATAAAACTGCATAATTGAGATAGGAGAAAATAATGGACAGCAAGTATCTTATTGACGTTGAAGATTTATATGGCGCTCATAACTATAACCCGTTGGATGTTGTGATAACAAAGGGAAAAGGAATCTGGGTGTGGGATGTTGAAGGAAATAAATATCTGGATTTTTTAAGTGCATATTCTGCAGTAAATCATGGACACTGCCATCCAAGAATTGTTAGGGTTTTGACTGAACAGGCAAAAAAATTGACATTAACATCCCGGGCCTTTCGTAATGATCAGTGGCCTCTTCTAACAAAGGAACTTTGTGACCTGACTGGGTATGAAATGGTCCTCGCCATGAACTCCGGAGCAGAAGCAGTGGAGACTGCTATAAAAGCTGCCCGTATGTGGGGATATCAGGAAAAAGGAATTCCCGAAAATGAAGCGGAGATAATTGTATGTGCCAATAATTTTCACGGCCGTACCGTGACTATCATAGGTTTTTCTTCAGAGGTGCTTTACCGCAAGGATTTTGGGCCTTTTACTCCAGGATTTGTGGAAGCTCCTTATGATGAATTAGGCGCTCTGGAGGAGGCGATAAATCCCAATACAGCAGCTTTTCTTGTAGAACCGATTCAAGCAGAGGTTGGGATTTTAATTCCTACAGAAGGATATTTAAGGAAAGCCAAGCAGCTTTGCAAAGAGAATAATGTATTGTTTATGGCCGATGAAATCCAGACTGGGCTAGGAAGGACAGGCAGTCTTTTTGCATGTGACCATGAAGGAGTAAAACCGGATATATTGATTATCGGCAAGTCTTTAGGAGGCGGGTGTTATGCTATTTCTGCTGTCCTGAGCCAGCGGGAGATATTAGAGCTTTTTACTCCCGGCACTCACGGTTCTACTTTTGGCGCAAATCCGTTGGCCTCTGCAGTAGCGCGGGAAGCGCTCCAGGTGATGCAGGATGAGAAAATGGTGGAAAATTCTGCTGAAAAGGGAGAATATTTTTTGGATAAACTCAGGACTATCAAGAGTCCGCATATAAAAGCTGTCAGAGGAAAAGGTCTTCTTATCGGCATAGAATTGATGTCTGATTCAGGAGGAGCAAGACGCTTTTGTGAAGCCTTGCAAAAAGAAGGATTGCTCTGTAAGGAAACCCATGAGTATGTCATACGTTTTGCGCCTCCATTGATAATCAGGAAAAAAGATCTGGATTGGGCCTTTAAAAAAATAAAAAAAGTTTTTAAAGAGATAGATTAAGGGGAGAAGACCATGAAAAAATCGATCTTTATAGCATTATTCGCAGTGGTATTTATTGCTGGATGCATTATTTATGCCCCGCAGCCTTATGATGAACCGTCACCATATGAGGAAAATTACTATGAAGATGAGTATGCAGGGGAGAGTTATGAGGGGACTATGGATAGTTCCTATTTTTATGATTACCTTTCTCCTTACGGTTATTGGACAAGACACTTAAAACATGGCTATGTCTGGATCCCGAATAGTACAGGATATGGCTGGCGTCCCTATTCCCACGGCCGCTGGATGTGGACAGATTTCGGCTGGACCTGGATATCTGATTTTCAGTGGGGCTGGGCTCCTTTTCATTATGGCCGCTGGGGTTGGGATGACTACACCGGCTGGTACTGGAAGCCGGGTACACGCTGGGGGCCGGCTTGGGTAACGTGGCGAAGAGGCAGTACTTATTTAGGGTGGGCACCCATACCTCCCGGGGTGATATTTGTATCAGGTACCGGGATAAGATCTTTGCCGAACAGACTGCCGGATTCTTTCTGGATTTTTGTTGATGGCAGGTATTTTTATAATACTCATTTGAATAGGTATGTACTTCCTTGGGAGAGGAATATAACTATTATTAACTATACTGTTCAAAAAACGAATATAGTAATGCGCGATAGACTCATAATCAACAATGGTATTGATATAAACCATGTAAACGGTATAAGCCATCAGAGAGTAACAAAACATCAGCTCACAAATTCTACAAATGCTGGTAAGGCAAAAATAGATAGAGGAAGGATAGCGGTTTTTAAACCGGTTATCAGCAAAAACGAAACGGCAAGTCCAAAAACTGTAATGGATAGAAATGAGGTTAAAGAAAAAGCCTCAAGGGAAAAAATAAGAAAATCCGGTGTTAGCGAGGCTGAATGGGCAGTCAAGAAAAAGCAGGCCCAGGAACTGGAACTGGAGGTAATGGAAAAAAGCCAGAAAATGGAGATACTAGAGATTGAGAAAAAAAATGAGGCTGAAAAGCGTTCCGTCCGTACTCCAGCTGAAAAGAATAAAGTAGAAAAGAAATACAAAGAAAAGTCAGAAAAGTTAAAAGAGCAGCATAAAAAGGAAAAATCCAGTTTGAAACAACGTCATGAAAAGGAAAAAACAAAAGTAAAAAAAAAGAAAGTCAAAAAGGAAGTAAAAAAGCAGATTTACCTTCCTCCTAAGCTTTAATTTAATAAGAGATTATGTTAAAATAACCTTTACAAAAACCGGAGTTTTTTTGCCTCATCCGGTTCCAGCGGATTAAAAAATGGGATATTTAGTTTACGCGCGAAAGTACAGGCCTAAAACCTTTGAAGAGATGATCGGCCAGAAAGCTGTTGTGCAAACACTTTATAATGCAATAAAAAATGAGCGGGTAGCCCAGGCATACATTTTTTCGGGAATGAGGGGTGTGGGAAAGACCACAGCTGCCCGTATCCTGGCAAAAGCTTTAAACTGCAGGGAAGGGCCCACCCCGGTTCCCTGCAACCAGTGTGACTTTTGTTTGGAGATAGATGAAGACCGTTCCCTGGATGTGATCGAGATCGACGGGGCTTCGCATGCCCTTGTTGACGACGTCAGAGCCTTACAGGAAGGCCTGCAGTATAAACCGGTTCACAGCAGATATAAGGTCATAATTATCGATGAAGTCCATATGCTGGGAAAGTCAGCTTTTAATGCTTTGTTAAAAACCCTGGAGGAGCCTCCGGAGAATACGGTCTTTATCTTTGCCACAACAGAGTTCCACAAGGTTCCCGCCACGATCGTTTCCAGATGCCAGTGTTTTAATTTTAAAAGAATTATACATAAGGATATTTCTGAACATCTTAAATACATTGCGAAAGAGGAAAATATTTCCATTACATCTGCAGGATTAAATCTTTTAGTGGAAGCTGCTGACGGTAGTTTAAGAGATGCCCAAAGCCTGCTTGACCAGGCAGTGGCTTTTTCCGGGAACGATATAAAAGAAGATGACCTTAAAGAAATACTCGCGACTGTCAACCAGAAGCTTCTTTTCCAGTTCTCCAGTGCAGTGCTTGAAGAAAAGCCGGATAGGATTTTTGAATTGGTCGAAAAAGTTATAGACAGCGGTTATGACCTGAGATATTTTCATGAAAAGCTTATCCAACATTTCCGCAACCTGCTCCTGGTCCGTTCAGTAAAAGATACCAGGGATATATTGCCTTTTGGGGACAAGGTTCTAGAAAAACTTAGAACTGAAGCGGGCAAAGCCTCTAAAGAGGAGATTCTGCGCTACCTTGATGTCTTACAGGAGTGGGAACAGGGATTAAAGTACACTTCCCATCCCCGTATTTATCTTGAGTCGTCTCTAATAAAGTTATGCCATTTTAAACAGATAGTTCCCTTAAAAAAAATCATTGAACAGTTAAAAGAAAAAAATGAAGGTTTTAGCACCCGCTCTTCAAGCCAAGCTTTTCCCCAGGTACGTGAAAAGCAGGTTGAAAGACCAAAAATATCGGAAACAAAGCAGATAAAGCCGAAAAATTCCGGCAATCCTTCAAATAAGAGTTTAAAAAAAGAATCGAATACTGATAAGGCATTAAAAGATCCTAAAGTTCAAGATTTTATGGATACCTTTAAAGCTCAAATTATATCTGTGGAAGAAAAGAAAATATAATATGTGAGGAGATTTTTTATGAAGGGAATGGGAAATATTCAAAATATGCTTAAACAGGCTAAAAAAATGCAGGAAAAGATGCAGCAGGAATTAGCAGAAATGAAGATAGAGGGCTCCAGCGGAGGCGGTATGGTAACAGTGATTCTTGATGGCAATAGAAATCTGATGGATCTTAAGATAAATCCTGAAGTGGTGGATAAAGAAGATATCACGATGCTGCAGGACTTGATAAGTGCTGCTTTTAATGATGCTGCTGTAAAAGTTGAAGAAGAAATGTCAAGTAAGTTAGGTTCATTAGGTGCAGGGCTGAAGATTCCGGGACTTTCCTGATGCTGGAAAAAGACCATCCTTTAAATCGTCTTATCGATGAAATCAAAAAGATCCCCAGCATAGGAGCCAAGTCTGCTCAGAGGATTGCTTATTATATGATCAATATCTCACAGGAAGAAGCTGACAGGTTGATAAATGCTATTAAAGACGTTAAGCAAAATATATTTTACTGCTCAGCCTGCAACAGCCTGACCCATGTTGATCCCTGTTTTCACTGTACAAAAGAAGTGCAGGATGAGGGAGCCCTATGTGTTGTGGAAGAACCATATAATATTTCTGCAATTGAAAAAACCGGAATTTTTAAAGGACGGTACTATGTTCTTTTAGGAAGGCTTTCCCCTTTAAAAGGAATGGGACCTGATGAGTTAAAAACAGATAAATTGGAAAAAATGGTTGCAGAAGGTGATTTTAAAGAAATAATCATTGCTACCAATCCTACAACCGAAGGAGAGGCTACGGCTCTTTATCTTGCTCAGCTTTTAAAAAAATATGATATTAAAATGACCCGTTTAGCCCTGGGATTACCAGTCGGTTCAGATCTTGATTTTGCCGACCAGGTAACTATTAAAAAATCCTTGGAAGGCAGAACGGAAATAAATAACAAATAGCAATAATAGGAGATTCTTAATGAAAAAGATTTATGAACCCATAGAGGGAAATACAGCTGCTACTCATGTGGGTTATGCTTTTAGTGAAGTCGCTGCAATTTACCCTATCACGCCCTCATCGCTCATGGGAGAGCTTGCTGATGCTTGGGCTGCTCAGGGACGGAAAAATATTTATGGGCAGACTCTTGATGTAATTGAAATGCAATCCGAAGCAGGAGCTTCCGGAGCTGTTCACGGCAGCCTCTCGGCAGGAGCAATGACTACCACCTTTACAGCTTCACAGGGATTGATGCTGATGCTGCCGAATATGCACAAGATAGCCGGGGAAATGCTGCCTACAGTCTTTCATGTGTCAGCACGCTCGCTGGCCTGCCAGTCTCTTTCGATATTTGGAGACCACTCTGATGTTATGTCTGCCAGAAATACCGGTTTTGCCCTAGTAGCCTCAGGCTCTGTACAGGAAGTTATGGACCTTGCTATAGTAGCGCACTTGTCCACTTTAAAGACTAAAGTTCCCTTTCTTCATTTTTTTGATGGTTTCCGGACTTCGAATGAGATCCAGAAAGTAGAGATGGTCCCTTACGAAACTATGGCTGAACTATTAGAGATGAAATATGTAGAAGATTTTCGTTCCCGGGCGATGAATCCGGAAAAACCAATGATAAAGGTAGGAGCACAGAATCCTGATGTATATTTTCAGGGCCGGGAAACCGTTAATAAATATTATGATGTGACTCCAGAGATTGTGCAGGAATACATGGATAAAGCAGCTGAAAAGATAGGACGCAAATACCACCTGTTTGACTATATAGGAGATCCTGATGCGGAAAAGGTAATTATCTCAATGGGCTCTTCGACTGAAACTATAGAAGAGGCAGTAAACTATCTGACAAAACGCGGTGAAAAAGTCGGAGCTGTTAAAGTAAGGCTTTACAGGCCGTTTTCAGCTGAAGCTTTAATTTCAGCCGTGCCGGATACGGTAAAGAAGATAGCAGTGCTTGACCGGACAAAAGAGCCGGGTGCTTTGGGTGAGCCGCTTTATCTTGACATTGCTGTAGCTTTAAAAGAAAAGGATATAACAATTATCGGGGGAAGATATGGATTGTCTTCCAAGGAATTTACCCCAGCTATGGTAAAAGGCGTTTATGACCACCTGGATGGTAAATGCATTCACGGCTTTACTGTCGGGATTGAAGACGATGTTACTGGGACCTCTCTTCCTGTGGCTGAAAATATTGAAACAGAGCCGAAAGGTACTATCCGGTGTAAGTTTTGGGGATATGGTTCGGACGGAACCGTAAGTGCTAATAAAAATTCCATTAAGATAATCGGAGATAATACAGATATGTATGCCCAGGGTTATTTCCAGTATGACTCCAAAAAATCAGGTGGTATAACCGTATCTCATCTGAGGTTTGGAAAAGAAAAGATCCAGTCTCAGTATCTACTCAGTCATGTAGATTTTGTTGCCTTGCACAAATCCTCCTATATTGGACGCTATGATATCTTGGAAGGATTAAAGCAAGGCGGAATTTTTCTGATTAATTCAATATGGAAGGCGGACGAAGTCTTTGAGAACCTGACTGAAGATATGCAGAAAGCAATAATAGAAAAAAATATTAAGGTCTATAACATTGATGCTTTGAATATCGCAGAAAAAGTCGGTCTTGGTGCTCGAATCAGCACAGTGATGCAGGCTGCTTTTTTTAAGCTCTCGGGAGTGCTTCCTGAAGATGAGGCCATTAAGTTAATAAAAAAAGCGGTTAAAAAAACTTTCATCACGAAGGGAGAAGATGTTGTTAAGATGAATTGGGAAGCAATCGATAAAGCTGCAGCTGCTATTGAAAAAATCCCGATTCCCGAAAAGATCACAAAATCCGCTCCGGTCCCGAAACTTATACCTGAAAATGCTGGAGAATTTTCTAGAAGTGTCATCGATCCTATAATGCATTTTAAAGGTGATAGTATTCCAGTCTCAAAAATGCCATATGATGGATTTGTCCCATCCGGCACCACAAAACTGGAAAAAAGGGGAGTAGCTCCTAAGGTGCCGAAGTGGATCGCTGAAAACTGCATCCAGTGTAACCAGTGTTCCTTGGTGTGCCCTCATGCGGTTATTAGACCAAAACAGATCTCTCCTGAAGATTTAAAGGATGCCCCTGATTCATTTAATACCCTTAAATCCAACACGAAAAATGAGCGGGATTTAAAATTCAGGCTTCAGGTGTATATTGAGGATTGCGTTGGGTGTGAAAGTTGTGTAAATACCTGCCCGGCTAAAGTCAAGGCGCTTGAAATGGTTCCCATTGAAGAGGCAAGGGAAGCAGGAGAAAGGGAAAAAGCGGAATTTTTTGACCAGCTTCCGGATAATGTGATTGATGGAACGAAACGAAAAACTGTTAAAGGAAGTCAGTTTCTAATGCCTTATTTTGAGTTTAGCGGTGCCTGCGGCGGCTGTGGGGAAACTCCTTATGTAAAACTTGCAACCCAACTTTTTGGCGACCGGATGATAATTGCCAATGCGACCGGATGTTCTTCCATATTTGGGGGAACTTTTCCCACGATGCCTTATTGTAAGAATAAACAGGGACAGGGGCCGGCATGGGCTAATTCTCTGTTTGAGGATAATGCGGAATATGGTTTTGGAATGCGTCTGGCTGTCGATGCCAACCGGAAACAGCTGGTGGATAATATTGAGAATCTGCTGAAAGCTGGTACAACGCCTGAGCTGACCCAGGCTCTTCAAAAAAGTAAACAGCTTTGGGATTCTGTTGAAGATGAGGCTAAAGAAGCGGCAAAAGCTGTTAAACAGGCCTTGCCTAAAGCTTTAAAACTGGCTTCTGATAAAACCAAACCGGCTTTAGCTAAGATCTCAGAACTGCAGAATCAGTTTGTAGATAAAAGTGTGTGGAGTTTTGGAGGAGATGGATGGGCCTATGATATAGGTTATGGTGGCTTAGACCATGTCCTGGCTTCGGGAAAAAATATAAATGTTTTAGTACTTGATACTGAAGTGTACTCCAATACAGGAGGGCAGGCTTCCAAAGCTACACCTACAGGTTCAGTTGCTAAATTTGCTTCATCAGGAAAGAAGACTAAGAAAAAAGACCTGGGGCGCATGGCTATGACTTACGGCTATGTGTATGTGGCTGCTGTTGCTATGGGTGCTAACCAGAATCAGTGTTTAAAAGCCTTTTTAGAAGCTGAAGCTTACAATGGTCCTTCCTTAGTAATAGCCTATGCACCCTGTATAAACCATGGAATAGATATGAGCCGAACCCAGCAGGAAGAGAAACTGGCTGTAGATACCGGATACTGGATTTTATACCGTTATAATCCTGCCCTGGCGGAAGAAGGTAAAAATCCGCTGCTGCTGGATTCAAGGGAGCCAAAAATAGACTATCAGGCCTTTCTTGATAATGAGATCCGTTACCGCACTCTGGTCCAGCAGTATCCTGAGCAGGCTAAAATTTTATTCAAAAAGGCTGCGAAGGAAGCTAAAGAGAGGTATGAGACTTACAAAAAATTGGCCGGAAAATAAAGGAGCGCAAATTTTCCTTCAATAATTTGCATATCACCATCCTTCCATATTATATTATGCAAGTAATGCCAATGTGATATGGAGGGAAGCTATGGATAAAATTTCCAGAAACAAGACCTGTGGAATTTTTCTGACTTTGTTATTAATTGTTTGTTCAAATCTAACCGGTAAGCAGGACGATTCAACCAAGTTGACTTTGGAGCGTATTTTCAGCTCAGATGAGTTTTCTCAGGAAAGATTTGGCCCGGCCCGCTGGTTAAAGGATGGTTCCGGTTACACTACCCTGGAAGATTCAAAAACTCTGTCTAAAGGAAAGGATATAATAAAGTATGATCCTGCTTCCTCTAAGCGAGAAGTGCTGGTAGCTGCTGAACGTCTGGTCCCGAAAGGAGAAGAAAATCCTTTAGAGATCACAGATTATGCCTGGTCTCAGAATGGAAACCTGCTGCTTATATTTACTGATACAAAGCGTGTTTGGAGGCGAAATACTCGGGGTGATTACTGGATACTTGATCTTAATACCTGGAAACTTCAAAGACTTGGTGGAAAAGCAGAACTTTCGACTCTTATGTTTGCAAAATTTTCTCCGGACAGTACCCGGGTCGGGTATGTGATAAAAAACAATATCTATGTTGAAGACATTAAAAAAGAAAGTATAATCCAGTTGACCTGTGACGGCTCGGATACGGTCATTAACGGTACTTTTGACTGGGTCTATGAAGAGGAGTTTTCCCTAAGAGATGGGTTTCGCTGGAGCCCAGACGGAAAATATATTGCCTATTGGCAGCTTGATACAAAGGGAGTGCGTGATTTTTATATGATCAATAACACCGACTCTCTCTACCCAAAGATCATTCCAGTACAATATCCCAAGGCCGGAGAGACCAATTCGGCCAGCCGTTTAGGTGTGGTTAATTCTAAAGGAGGAGAGACCCGCTGGTTTAAGCTTCCGGGAGACCCACGTGATTTTTATCTGGCACGTATGGACTGGGCAGCAAATTCTGAAGAAATAGTCTTTCAGCGTCTAAACCGCCTTCAAAATACAGTTTGGCTGATGTTGGGAAATATTCAGTCGGGAAGGGTAAAAACTATTCTTACCGAGAAGGAAAAAACTTGGGCAGAGGTTGTAGATGATTTGAAGTGGTTTGATAATGGGGCTTATTTTACCTGGGTAAGTGAAAGGGACGGATGGCGGCATGTGTATTTGATCTCGTGTTCCGGGCAGGAGGTGCGCTGTATAACCTCTGGAGATTATGATATTTTAAATATCCAATGTATAGATGATAAGGGAGGCTGGCTCTATTTTACGGCATCACCGGAAAATCCGACTCAGCGATATCTCTTTCGGGTGCCTCTGTCCGGTTCAGAGAGGCCGGAACGTTTAACACCATCCAGCAGTATAGGAACTCATAGTTATCAGATATCAGGAAATGCGGGGTGGGCATTTCATACATTTTCTTCTTTTGGTAAGCCTCCAGTCACAGAGCTGGTAAGTTTACCCGATCACAAGACAATACGCCTTCTTGCTGAAAATATCCGGTTACAAAAAAAAGTTAAGGATTTGGAAAGAGATCAAGTTGAGTTTTTTCGAATTGATATAGGAGATGGGGTGGAGCTTGATGCCTGGTGTATGAAACCTCCTGATTTTGATCCTGCAAAGAAGTATCCGCTCCTTTTCTTTGTTTACGGTGAACCTGCGGGCCAGACTGTCCTGGATCGGTGGGGCGGAAACCGCTACCTCTGGCACCTGCTGCTGGCCCAAAAGGGCTATCTGGTTATGAGTGTGGATAACCGGGGTACCCCGGCCCCACGGGGGCGGGAATGGCGAAAATCTATCTACCGCCAGATAGGTATACTGGCCTCTAAAGACCAGGCTGCTGCCGCCCGGGCAGTAATAAAACAGCGTACTTATGTAGATGCCGGGCGGATAGGAGTTTGGGGATGGAGCGGCGGTGGGTCGATGAGCCTTAATCTAATATTCAGGTACCCCGATCTTTATAAAACGGCCATGGCTATTGCTTTTGTAAGCAACCAGAGGTTTTATGACACAATATACCAGGAACGGTACATGGGGCTTCCAGATGACAATAAGGAAGGCTTTAAAAACGGCTCACCTATTACTCATGCCCATAAATTGAAGGGGAATCTATTGATAATACATGGTACCGGTGATGATAATGTCCATTATCAGAGCTGTGAGGCGCTTGTAAATGAACTTATAGAGCATAACACTCATTTCACTATGATGGCATATCCAAACCGCTCTCACGGCATTTCCGAAGGAAAAAATACTACCATCCATCTTTATAATCTTTTGACCCGGTATTTAAAAGAAAACCTGATCCCGGGTCCAAGAGACAGCGGGGAGAAATGAAAAGACGAAGGTTTATGCAGACTTTAGGATTCGGAGCAGCCTCTCTGGCAGTTGCAGGATGTAAGAGTAAAGGGCTGGGAAAGAGAGCTTTGCCTGATCCCAATATTATCTTTATTATGACTGATGACCACGCAGCCCAGGCAATAAGCTGCTATGGTTCAAAGCTTAATAAGACTCCCAATATAGACAGGATCGCAGAAGAAGGGATGCGTTTTAATAATTGTTTTTGTACCAATAGTATTTGCGCTCCCAGCCGTGCGGTTATTCTTACGGGAAAACACAGCCATCTCAATGGAGTACGGGGTAACAGGGAAGAATTTGACAGTACCCAACAGACGTTTCCAAAAATTTTACAGGAAAAAGGGTATGAGACGGCAATGATCGGCAAGTGGCACCTTAAAAGCAGTCCGACCGGTTTTGATTACTGGAATGTACTCCCGGGACAGGGGCATTATTATAATCCTGACCTGATAGAGATGGGTGAGAAAAGGCAGTATCCCGGTTATGTAACCGATATAGTAACAGATATTGCCCTTGATTTTATCCAGAAGCGGCGGGATGCGGCTAAACCGTTTATGCTGATGCTTCACCATAAAGCTCCTCACCGCAACTGGCAGCCGGCTCTGCGTCACTTAAATAAGTATGATAATATCGACTTCCCGGAGCCGGAAACACTTTTTGATGATTATGCCACTCGTTCTGCAGCAGCCCGTGAACAGGAAATGACTTTGCGTGAACATATGCAGGTGGAATATGACCTTAAAATGGGAGATGCTCCAAAAAGGATGACAGCTGAGCAGAAAGCAGTATGGGAAGCAGCTTATGGTCCGAAAAAAGAGGCTTTTGAGCAGAATCAACCTGAGGGCGATGAACTGGTCAGATGGAAATATAAACGCTACCTGGAGGATTATCTGGGATGTATTGCTGGGGTGGATGAAAATGTCGGCCGTTTACTTGACTACCTGAAGCAATCAGGCCTGGCAGAGAATACAATCGTTATCTATACATCAGACCAGGGTTTTTACTTAGGAGAACATGGCTGGTTTGATAAGCGGTTTATGTATGAAGAATCACTCCGTATGCCGCTTATTATTCGATACCCGGGGCTGGAAGCTTCCGTAAACAACGAACTTGTTTGCAACCTTGATTTTGCTCCCACTTTTCTTGGGTTTGCCGGACTAAAGAAACCGGAAGATATGCAGGGGATGACCCTGGACAGGCTTATGCTTGGGCGTAAATCTGTTGAGTGGCGGCAGTCGATCTACTATCACTATTACGAATTCCCGGCAGTACATATGGCAAAACGCCACTATGGAGTGCGTACCAAACGCTTTAAACTGATGCATTTTTATTATGATATAGATGCCTGGGAACTCTATGACCTGAAAAAAGATCCGCAGGAATTAAATAATGTATATAACGATCCCGCTTATGCAGATGCAGCAGAGGAGCTTAAACTCGAGCTTAAGCACATGCGTAAAGTATATGGTGATTCTGAGGAATTGGATAAAAGATTTCTGGAAGAAGATCTGGAAAGGTGGAGGAAAAATTAAAAATGAATAAAAAGATGAGACTTCTGCTTGCCCCTGTTTTTTTTGTTTTGTTTGTTTTTAATACCTATTCTCAGAAAATCGACCCGATCTCAGTGTTGTGGTACACCCATCCAGCGGATAAATGGGAAAATGCCCTACCTGTAGGAAACGGCCGGCTGGGTGCTATGGTGTTTGGCAGGACCGAAGAGGAAAAGATCCAGTTTAATGAGGAGACCTATTGGTCAGGAGGGCCTTACAACCAGACAAGAAAAGGCGGAGCAGAAGTACTGCCTGAAATACAAAAACTTATTTTTGAGGGACAGTACATCAAGGCCCATAAACTTTTTGGGCAGTTTATGATGGGATATCCGGTTGAGCAGATGAAATACCAGTCTTTTGGTGACTTGATCCTTAAATTCCCGGAAAAAGGGGAGGTTAAAGAATACTTCCACAGCTTAGACTTGGATAAGGCTATAGTTATTACAAGCTACCGGCAAAATGGGATTAAATATAAGCGCGAGGTGTTTGTTTCCCCTGTAGATGAAGTGATCGTTATTAGAATAACAGCAGATAAGCCAGGAAGCATATCCTTTACTGCCAATTTAAGGGGATACCGGAATCAAGCCCACTCAAATTATGCAACTGATTATTTCCATATGGACGGGTATGGAGATGACGGTTTGATCTTGCAGGGGAAATCAGCGGATTACCTGGGGGTGGAAGGTAAACTGCGGTTTCAGGGGCGCTTAAAAGCCCTATCTGAAGGGGGTACAATCCGGATCGATGAAACAGACCTAAAAGTCTCCGGTGCTGATCATGTAACCCTTTATATAGCTGCTGCGACTAATTTTGTAGATTACAGAGATGTAAGTGCAAATCCTGACAAAAGAGTTAAGGCAGTGCTAAGAGCAGTTGCAGGAAAAGAATTTGAGGAAGTTAAAACCACTCACATCAAAGAGCATCAAAGATTCTTCCGGAGGGTATATGCGGATTTTGGCAGCAATCCTGACTCATTGTTGCCTACGGATGAAAGGCTGGCAAAATTTACCGGAGAAAACGATCCGGCCCTGGCAGCACTCTGTTTGCAATTCGGCCGTTACCTGCTGATATCTTCCTCGCGTGCTGGAACACAACCGGCAAACCTGCAGGGTATCTGGAATCAGGATATGAATCCTTCCTGGGATTCAAAATATACTACCAATATAAACACAGAGATGAATTACTGGCCGGCAGAGGTGGGAAACCTAAGTGAATGTACGGAGCCACTTATAAAAATGATAAAGGAATTAACTGTACAGGGAAGTGAGGTAGCGCGAGAACATTATGGTGCTAAGGGATGGGTGTTTCATCAGAATACAGACCTCTGGCGTGTCGCTGCTCCCATGGACGGTCCGGACTGGGGTGCTTTTACAACCGGGGGAGCTTGGCTTTGTACCCATTTGTGGGAACATTATCTTTTTTGCCGGGATAAGAATTTTTTAAGGCAGATATATCCGGTGATAAAGGGAAGTGTTGAGTTTTTTCTTGATTTCCTGACTGAACATCCGAAATATGGCTGGCTGGTCACCAACCCATCCACCTCACCTGAAAATTTTCCTGACTGGCCGGGAAATGACAGGTTTTTTGATGAAGTATGCGCCTGGATGAGTCCGGGTACGACTATTTGCGCTGGTTCAACCATTGATATGCAGATATTAAGAGATCTATTTTTTTATGTGGCTGAGGCAGCTGATATTTTAGGGATAGACCAGGAATTTAGACAGAAGGTCCTGAGTACGCGCAAAAAACTGGCACCTATGCAGATCGGCCAAAAAGGCGATCTTCAGGAATGGTTGGAGGATTGGGGACAGAAGGAGAAGAGCCATCGGCATATCTCTAACCTGTATGGCTTATTTCCCGGTAATCAGATAAGTGCCAGAACAACACCTGAACTGGCAGAAGGCTGCCGAGTTGTGTTAGAGCAGCGAGGACTTACTGGGAATGGTTGGGCTTCTGCCTGGAAAATGGCATGTTGGGCCAGGCTGTTTAATGGCGCGAAAGCTATGGATAATCTTAAATATTATATCCATAATTATGTTTTTGCTAATCTTTTTGCTATCTGCTCAAAATCTTTACAGGTGGATGGGTCATTTGGCGTCTCAGCTGCGGTAGCTGAGATGATCTTGCAATCTCATGAAGATGAAATATTTTTACTGCCTTCATTACCAAATTCCTGGGAAAATGGGGAAGTCAGAGGCTTATGTGCGCGGGGAGGATTTGAAGTGGATATTAAGTGGGGAAAAAACCGCCTGATTTCAGCTTTGATCCTATCCCGGAAAGGAAATAAGTGTCGGCTTCGGACAAGCCATGCGGTAGATGTTTATAATAATGGCGACAAGATCAAAGTTAAAAGATATGATAAAAACCTGATTGAATTTGCTACAAAAAAAGATGAGTTTTATAGGATAGCCATCTTCATCCAGGGCGCAGAATTGTGAAAATCAGCCACTGCACTGCCTGGAGGGACCAGCTCATCACAGGCTTCCCGGATATTATCATTCAGGCTCATTTCCATTACGGGAAACAGTTCCTCAAGCTGTTCTAATGTACGGGGGCCTATTAAGGGAGCTGTGATTCCCGGCTGTTCTTTTATCCAGAGGATCGCCAGTTGGGCAGGAGATATCTTGTGTTTTTGGGCCAGGTGCACGAACCGGTTGCCAGTTGCTACGGCTTTTGGAGTCACCCGTTCAGAATAAATACCGCCTCGCAATGAGGCACGAGATTTTTTTGGATATGTTTTCCCATCTGCATAACGTCCGGCCAACATTCCCATAGCCAGAGGGGACCAGGGTATAATGCCAAGCCCGTACTCCCGGCACATGGGGACCAGTTCGTTTTCTATGCGACGGTCAAGGAGATTATAAGGGGGCTGCTCGGATATAAAGCGGCTTAAACCTTTCTCTTCGCTTATTTTAATCCCTTCGAGTACTTTCCAGGCAGGAGCAGTGGAGCTGCCGATATAACGTACTTTTCCCTGGCGTACCAGGTCGGTCATAGCACCCAGAGTCTCGTCCAGAGGTATGTCAAATGAAGGGCGGTGCGTCTGGTATAGGTCGATGTAATTTGTTTGCAGCCGGCGGAGAGAATCCTCGCAGGCTTTGATAATATGCAGGCGGGAATTTCCTTTTTCATTGGGGCCGGGCCCTACCGAGTAATGAACTTTTGTGGCTATTATCGCCTGATGCCGGCGGCCGTTTTTTGCAAATGCCCGTCCTATGATCCGTTCGCTTTCTCCCTGAGCATAGATGTTACTTGTATCGAGAAAATTAATTCCGGCGTCCAGAGCAGCCTCAAGCATTCTGATCGATTCCTTCTCAGATGTCGGATTGGCAAAATTATCCGTCCCTAAACAAAGAGGTGAGACTTTTACTCCTGTTCTTCCTAAAGTTCTATATTCCATGATAATGTCCTTTACCTGAACTATTCATAAAAAATGTCGACAGGTTTATTAACCGGCGGTATATCCGGCATCGACCGTCACTAAGGAGCCGGTCATATAACTGGCTGCATCTGAGGCTAAAAATAAGACTACACGGGCGATTTCTATAGGCTCAGCTAGCCGTCCCATGGGAACTGTTTCTTCTGCTAATTTCTGCAAGTCTTCTGGCGTTGGAGGAGTCGGCCGCTCTGAGGCCAGCATGGGAGTATTGACTTCACCGGGACAGACTGCGTTGATGCGGATACCGTCTTTTACATGGTCAAGGGCCATGGCCTTTGTGATCTGGTGAACAGCTCCTTTGGAAGCGCAGTAGGCAACTACACCTGATGCACCCATTCCTCCCCAGATAGAGCCGAAATTAATAATGGCCCCTTTTCCCTGTTTTTTCATGGGAACAACTGCTGCTTTGCTCATAAAGAAAACACCGTTTACATTTACAGCCATCACCCTGTGCCAGGCTTCGTCTGAAGTGCCCAAAGCATCTGCCCTTACAATGGTGCCTGCGCAGTTTACGAGAACATCCAGCCTGCCGTGCTCTTTTAGAACGGAATCGACAGCATGCTGACAGAAGTAAGAATCGCTGACATCGCCGATAAGGGGAGGCTGGCTGCCGATTTCTGCAGCGACTTTTTCTGCTGTCTCAGGGTTGATGTCTACAATAATGACCTTGCCGCCTGCTGCGGTGAATTCCCGGGCTGAAGCGGCTCCCATACCGGAGGCTGCCCCTGTGATCAATGCTGTTTTACCCTTAAAATCCATGTTTTCTCCTCTTCCGGGGACTGTCCCCAGGCTTAGAGCACTCTCGTAATAATGTTAGCATATTAAGCATAGGTAATTCCACCCTTGCAAAAAAGAATCAGTTCAACTTGCCTGAATTATTCACGAGTCGAGGTTGCCGCAGATACGAGGCGCAGGGGATGAAACTGTGGTTTTTCACCGCGAATCCTCTGCAACGAAGCAGATGGGGTAAGATCGGTTCGCCCGGAGGGTAAAAAGTGCCGATGATAAAATAGGTTATTGTTTTTTGAATACAGCATCGGCAATTTTTATGAATAGTTAAGGATGATTAAGAAAGCCGTTAGCAAGGATGAGCGGGCATGGTTCTTCTCCTTAAAGGAGAAGAGAGCGAAGACTGTATCCGAGCGGATTTTCCTCGCTGGGGAAAATTCGCGTGTTTTCGGATCAACTGAACTGATTCTTTTTACCGCGACTTGTGCTTGAATTAATTCTTAAGGATAGATAAAATGAATTTGATGAAATTTGTAAGTGTTTTTAATGATGTGATAGGTCCGGTAATGCGGGGGCCTTCAAGTTCGCATACTGCTGGCTCTTATCGTATCGGCTGTATGGTGCGGTCCCTGCTTGGGGAAGTGCCGGCTGCAGTGAGATTTACCTTTGACCCGGGGGGATCTTATGCTCAAGTTTACAAACAGCAAGGAGTGGACTTGGCTTTTGCTGCAGGAATTTTAGGCTGGAAATTAACAGATGAAAGATTCTTTTTAGCCTTAGAAGAGGCAAAAAAGCAGAAAGTCAAGATTGAATTTAAAGTGGCTCCTTTGCCTGGTTCTTTTCATCCCAATGCCGTTAAAATACATTTATCAACAAAAAAAGGAGTAGTACTTGAAATATCCGCCAAGTCGACCGGCGGAGGAGGGGTTCTTATTGACCGGATCGGAAAATGGCCGGTGGATTTAGATGGGAAAGCCTATTACAATATGATCGAATGTAAAAGCAGGGTAGAATCCCAAATTAGAGATATATTAGCAAATGTAAAAGGGGAATATTGCGAGAAAGGCAGAATTACAGAAGGAAAAAAGTCCCTCCTTATATTTCAAGGAGTATGTGATTTGGAGCCGGAGATCTACGCCAAATTAAAAAGAATACCGGAAGTTGAAAAAACATGGAAGAGTGAGCCGGTATTTTATATGCAGCGGGGTGGGTATATTTTTCAAAATTATAAAGGCATGACTCAGATTGTAAAGGAGTTGAATTGTTCTCTAGGAGAGGCCATTCTTAAATATGAGTCTCAGTTATTGGGAATTGACAGAGAGGGGATTATCAAAAAGATATTGGGGCGTTTTTCGATAATGAAAGCAGCGGTGGACCAGGGGATGGAATCACAAAACGTCGATATGCAATTGCTTAGCCCTAGTGCAGGAAAAATATATCAGGCTGAAGCGGAAGAAAGAGTAGCGATAGGAGGGATCCATACTCAAGCAGCTGCCCGGGCTATGGCAGTAATGCATATAAATAATAGTATGGGCATTGTATGTGCAGCTCCGACCGGCGGGTCAGCCGGAGTGATCCCCGGTGTATTGGTCACTTTGCTGGAAGAAAAAAAGCTTAAACCGGAAGAGATTGCTCTATCATTACTGGCTGCTTCCGGAATAGGATTGCTGGTAGCTATCCAAGCCACTTTTGCAGCTGAAGTCGCAGGCTGCCAAGTAGAGATCGGGGCCGCAGGGGCAATGGCAGCAGCCGCTGTAGTCGAAGCCTGCAGAGGCTCTGCCTATGATGCTTTGGATGCAGCTGCTATTGCTCTTCAGAATACTATGGGCTCTGTATGTGATTTGGTACAGGGAATGTGTGAAATCCCCTGCCACACACGTAATGCTGCGGCTGCCTCGAATGCATTTGTCTGTGCTGACCTTATTATGGGCGGGTACAAAAATCCAATCCCTCTGGATGAGACCATTGATGCGGCTTATTCCTCCGGCAAAATGCTTCCCCGGGAACTAAGGTGCACTGCCTTGGGTGGATTAGCCCAAACCCCTACAGCTCTGAAGTTAAAAAAGAATTCGTAATCCTAGGCCGAATTTTAGGAGCATGACTGTCTAACCCGGATTAAACCTATGCTCTCTGTGAGGCAGATAATTTTTTATGTTCTTTGAATATCATAATACCCAATCCAATCCAGATCAAAACCAAGAAAACATTGATTATAGCAAAAGATTCGACTTTAAAAGCGAGATAAGTCGTCCCTAGAAAAATAAACAGGGCAGAAAAAACATCGCCGGCGCGATGAAAAAATGTTTTTGTGACAGCTTGTGCTTTATATTTTTCCTGTCTGGATGTTATCAGATATAGAGAACTCCTGGTTGTATTCATCAAAGAATAGTCTAATCCGTTTTCTAGAGCTTTGACCCATTTAACAAGAAGAAGATATGCTCCGAAGCATATGAAAAAATATCCTCCTAAGACAAGGACGGGAAGGAAAAAAATGGCTACCCTGACGCCAAACCACTTAAATATTCGGGAAACAATGAACAGCTGGACGAACATGGCGAAAAGATTCATAATGTTATAGAAACCTGCAAAGAATTGGGTCAAAAACTCACCTTTATCCAAACCTCCTGCAGTTCCAGCCGCAAGTGCTTGGGTTGCTGTTGAATCAGCTATAGTATCCAGCATATAAACACCGTTTGTATTGATTAAATTAAGCAGAAGCACAAAAAATGCAATATAAAGAAGATATTTTTTCTTAAAGACCAGCTTAAAGGCGCCTCCTTTTTCAAGAGGCTTTTCCTGTTCGGTTTTTCGTGATTGTTCCTCAGGACTTTTATTTACTTTGGATACGGCTCTTTTTATTTCTCGGTTATGGATAAACCATGTAATTGCAATACATATTCCTAGAATCCCTCCAGCTACAAGCATCAGCTGAAATCTGCCCAAGGGTACCATTAGCCATTCTGTTATTTTCCCCCCCATAAAGCCTCCGAATGTCGCTCCAAAAGCGATAAGAGGGAACAGTCGTTTTCCCTGCTCTTCAGAGTACATATCATTGGCGAAACCCCAGAATTGAGCAATCACGATCAGATTAAAAATACCCATCCAGATAAAGAAGATAATACCCATCAGCCCTGCTCCAACACCTACGATGTGGAGAATATAGAAAATTCCCAAGTTCATAATAAAAAAGAGAGTAACCCTGGTGATCAGTTTCTGACGGGGAAAACGGGAAGCAATATGGCTGAAAGCTTTAACTACAAAAATGAGCATAACAGCAATGACCGCTCCTAGATAACTCTTGATCTCAGCCGGCCATTCCTGGAGCATGAGGGCATCTCTGAATGGTTTTAAGATATAGTAAGCAGCCAGAAGCAGGAAAACATTAAACATCAAGAGGATAGCAGTCAAAGCTTCTCCAGGACGGATGTCAGTGAATATTTTAAGGATTTTATGAATCAATCTTGATGATTGACTGTTTATTTTGCTTACCAAAGTATCCTCGTTTTTCTTTCAAGCTATCAAACTATATTGAATTGCATAATGAAAGTCAAAGTAATCGGAAGTACTTTTAAGAGGAAATCTTTACTATTGGAAAGAAAGGGAATCATCTGTTGAAAAGGAAGGGGACTAAAGGTAAAATAAATATTGCATAAGATAATAATAGAGGAGGAATTTTATGTTTGATGCTAAGATCTATAAACAAAGAAGAGATCGTTTGAAAAAGCAGGTCGGTTCAGGTGTGGTCTTATTTCTGGGAAATGATGAAAGCCCCATGAATTATCCAGCCAATCCTTATCATTTTCGGCAAGACAGCTCGTTCCTTTATTTTTTCGGGCTTGATTCACCGGGATTGGCCGGTCTTGTCGATATTGATAACAACAAGGACATAATTTTTGGAAATGATGTAGATGTTGAAGATATTATCTGGATGGGTTTTCAGTCTCTTCTTAAAGACAGAGCCGTTAAAGTCGGAGTTCAGGAAACAGCTCCCCTGGAAAAGCTTGCGGAGATCCTTAAAACTAGTCTGGGTAAAGGACAAAAGGTTCATTTTTTGCAGCCCTACCGGATTGAAAATGTAGTCAAAATAGAGCAGTTACTGGGGATTAAATCTTCTTTAATAAAAGATTATGTTTCTAAGGTTTTGGTAAAAGCTGTAGTGGAGCAGAGGTCTGTAAAGATAGATGAGGAAATAGAGCAGATAGAGATTGCTCTGGAAGCTGCATATGAGATGCATACTACTGCTATGAAAATGACCAAACCCGGCAGGTATGAAATAGAGATCTCTGGAGCTATTGAAGGGATTGCCTTGTCACATGGAGCAGGGGTGTCTTTTCCCGTGATTTTAAGCATGGATGGGCAGACCCTTCATAATCATTATCATGGGAATCAGCTTAAAGAAGGGAGGATGGTGGTCAATGATTCCGGGGCTGAGTCTTCTCTGCATTATGCTGCTGATATTACCAGGACGATTCCTGTAAGCGGAAAATTTACCCCAAAACAAGCCCGGATATATAATCTTGTTTTAAAAGCGCAAGAGGAAGGGATTCAAGCGATTAAACCTGGGATTAAATACCGGGATGTTCACCTTAAAGCGGTTAAAGTCATAGCTTCCGGGCTTAAAGAATTAGGTTTGATGAAGGGAGATGTGGAAGAAGCCGTTAAGGCGGGAGCGCATGCTCTTTTTATGCCCCATGGATTAGGGCATATGATGGGTCTTGACGTCCATGATATGGAGGATATAGGTGAAGACCAGGTTGGCTATGATAATAATACAAATAGAAGTGAACAGTTTGGACTGGCCTATTTAAGACTTGCTAAGGAACTTAAACCCGGAAATGTCCTTACAGTAGAACCCGGAATTTATTTCATCCCCGCTTTAATTGATAAATGGAGCAAAGAGAATAAATTTGCTGAGTTTATTGATTATAAAAAAGTGGAAGAGTATAGAGATTTCAGCGGTATCCGGATCGAAGATGATGTACTGGTTACAGATAATGGTTACCGTGTGCTTGGAAAACCCATTCCCAAGATATTGGAGGATGTAGAAGCAATCACAGGCACGGAATAAGATTAATAGAGGGATGATTCCTTTTTTGGGCCGCTTATGACTTGAACTCTTTTTTCAGGGGCCAGTACTTTTCGAATGAAAGTGTTGATCTCCTCTGCAGATACGGTATTGATCTCATTGATAAACTTTTCAAAATAGCTGCAGCCAAGACCGATAATCTCGAAATTTCCTCTTGTAAGAGCCCGGCTTTCTTTGGTCTCATTATTACGCAGGAAAAGGGCCTTTGAATAGGATTTAGTCATATTCAGTTCCTCTTCTGTTACTCCCTCAGAATAAAGCTCATCAAGTACCCGGATAAATGAATCAAGGGCAGTATCCTGTTTGGTGTTTTCCGTTTCAATAAAGGCTTCTAAAATCCCCCCGGCGCTGAAATAAGTTGCTCTTGAGTAAACATTATAGGCAAGTTTCTTTTCCGATCTTAGTGGCCATAACCTTGAACCAACTCCTTTACCTAAAAGGTTTGCTGCTAAGGTGGCAAGCAGATAATTTCGGGGAGATAATTGCGGCAGGAGATAGCCGGCAGATATATGAGCTTGGGTAGAATCCTTATCAATAAATTGCTCTTTCGCCTCTGATATAGGAGAAAATGAAAGAAGTTTAGGCCCTGGTAGTTTCCCGCCATGAAAATCTCCGAAGAACTTTTTTATCAAATCCAAAATTATTTGCTTCTCAAGATCGGTTGAAATAGAAAAAACCATATTGCCGGTTAAAAAATGATTTTCATAGAATGATCTGATATCTTTTTTTTTAATAGATCTGAGGGAGGTTTCGCTGCCGTAAATTTGTCCAGCAAAAGGCGTTCCTGCCATAAAAATATCTGCAAATGTATAGTGAGCGGCAATTGCCGGCTCGTCCAATTCCATTTTTCTGCTTCGAGTCATCTGTTCTTTTATTCTTTCTATCCTTATATTCGAAAATAGCGGTTTACCTAAGATCTGGGAAGTGATTTTTAGAGTGTTTTCCAGATTCTCTGAAAGGCTTGCTATGGTAACTAGGGAGTATTCTTCTGTGCAGGCTATATACAGATGCGTTGCCTGATCCATAAGAGCTTGTAGTTTGTTTTGGTCCGGGATTTCAATGGCCAGGCGGGTCGTTAGATAGGCGAGGCCGGCTTTTCCTTCTGGTTCAGCCCGTTTTCCTCCTTTTATAAAAATCTGAAAGATAGATACTTTTGAAGAAATGTCTTTTTCGTAAATAGCAGTTAGGCCGTTTTCTAGAACAATTTTTTCAGAGAATAAATAAATTGCCTGTAGGCTGAATAAAAGACAGCATAAACATAACTTATTTTTTACTGAGTATTTTCGCATTTTTCTCTATTTTTTATCTAGGGGCATAATCGTGACTATCACATAAGCTTTTTGGCTTAGATATTTTCCGGCTGTTTCTCTTAGATCGGAAGAACTGACTTTTTCAATATTCTCAAGGTAAATTCCCCGGTCAGGGGTCTCATTCATGAGCATAAACCTAGCCATAGATGTTGCTAAATTGAGCCCTTTCTCTTGAGCACGTTCACCATTGAATCTGATGCGGTTTTTGGCACTTCTCTTATAATCGGTTGCATAAAATTGTTGATCAGAAAAAACATCATCCGGGGAAAAATTCAAATTTCGGGATTGTTTAAGGTATTTGATAATCTCCTTTTTTGCTCGTTTTAATTGCTGGGGCTTAAGTGCTAAATAAATAAATATCGAACCTCCATTTTTGTGGGCACTGTATCCCATCCGCATGGAATTGACAAAAATTCGTTTTCTTGTCAGGGGATTGTAAAGCATAGGATTGATTCCCCGACCCAAAATCTCGGTCAAAATATTCATAGCATATTGATCTTTACTATTATAATCGGGGCCTGAGACTCCTATGGCCAGGTATCCGATATTGATATCCATTTTTCTGTTGATCTCAACTGTTTTTTTTAGAGTAGTTATTTTATCAAACTTAGGAGGGGAAAAATTTGTGTTTTGCAGGCTGCCAAAAATATTCTTAATTTTATCTTCCACATCCGTTAAGGATATATCTCCCACAACAACAAGAGCACAGTTTTCAGGCACAAAAAAATTGCGGTAAAATCCTTCCAGGGTTTCGGTGGTTGCTGATTCGATTATTTCTTTTTTCCCATAGATCGGTAGATGATATGGATGATCTTTAAAAAGATTTTGGAAGATTAGAGTGGAGGCAAGCTTAAAGGGGTCATCCTGCATCTGGCTAATTTCTTCAAGAATAACCTGTTTTTCTTCATCCAGGGCGTTCTGATCGAATTTCAGATCAAAAAGGATTTCTTTCTGGTTACGAAGAGCAAAATCAACATGTTCTGACGGCAGGGTTATTTCAAAGATAGAAAGGTCCCGCCCGGTATGGGCATTAAAATAGGCTCCATGACGCCTTACATCCCGGCTAATTTCTTCACCTTTGCGGAATTTTGTTCCCCGGAATAAAATGTAATGTTCTAAAATGTGAACAATGCCGTTTGTTTCAGCAGTTTCATCTTTAGAGCCTACATTAAAGGCAAGCACACAATTGACAAGCGGAATATTAGATTTCTCGTATAAAAAGACTTTTAGTCCATTATCAAGTGTAAATGATCTGCTTTTGTCAATTTTTTCCTGCAAAGCAGATAAATTGAGGGAAAGGCAGCAGACTAGGAAAACGACAAGATAAAACAACGATCCTTTCATAAGAAAGTCGTTAGATTGCTTCCTCAATTTATTCCTCGCAAGTAATAAAAAAAAGTCGATATGTATGATACTTAGAAAATAGCAAATAGTAAAGCGAGCCCAGTATTTCATTAGGGACTCGCCTTTTGGTGGACAGCCATTTTTTAACAAAAGAGCGGTAAAAAGAATCAGGTCAATTGATTAAGAAAACCGTGAGCAAGGATGAGCGGGCATGGTTCTTCTCCTTTAAGGAGAAGAGAGCGAAGACTGTATCCGAGCGGATTTTTCACGCTGGGGAAAATCCGCGTGTTTTCGTAT
>Ga0114922_10001033_pt1 | contig 26553 bp, 17 predicted proteins | sample AartaG_FD_100975 | JGI IMG/M metagenome (GOLD analysis project Ga0114922, IMG submission 100975) | Deep subsurface microbial communities from Aarhus Bay to uncover new lineages of life (NeLLi) - Aarhus_00045 metaG | ecosystem: Environmental > Aquatic > Marine > Oceanic > Sediment | place... | reverse complement strand
TGGATTAAATTATATGGCTCGTCCTTTATGGTTTGTAAAATTAATTAAAAAATCCTTTCCAAATATTAAATTCATTGCCAAATTGACAAATTTACCTATTTTGGGCACTTTATTTGATCTTCTCCTTTTTAAGGGTGATGATATAATTTATCTACCTCAAGATAAAGTTATTGAGGTTAACAGACCCTTAGGAGAATTTCATGAATACGTTTTGCCATCTCAAGTCTTGGAATATTTTATTGAAAAAGCTAAACACCATTGGATCATGAACTTTTGTATTTGTAGATCCAGTATGAAATGTCAAGATTATCCCATCGATTTAGGGTGCCTTTTTCTTGGAGATGCGGTTTTAGATATCAATCCACAATTAGGAAAATTGGTTTCTAAAAAGCAAGCTTTAGAACATTTAAAAAAATGTAGAGATGCTGGATTAGTTCATATGACAGGCAGAAATAAATTAGATGCACAATGGCTCGGGGTTAATCCTGGAGATAAACTCTTGAGTATTTGTAATTGTGATCCATGTTGCTGTTTATGGCGTATAGCTCCAATTGTAGCCCCAAAAATTGGATCTAAAGTTAAAATAATGCCTGGGATAAAAATTCAGGTTACTGATAAGTGTATAGGATGTGGGACATGTACAAAGGGAGTATGTTTTGTAAACGCTATAGAATTAATAAATGAACATGCGGTTATAAGCCAAGAATGTAGAGGCTGTGGTCGATGTGTTGATATATGCCCACAAAAAGCAATAAAAATAACAGTCGAAGATGAAAATTATGTTAAAAAGACAATTAAGGAAATTGGGAATCTAATAGATGTGACTTAATTTTCAAAGCTTAAGTTTTTTTTTCCCAGAAGTAGTTTTTTAATTTCAAATTGTCTACTCGAGTTCTCTCTTTTAACGCAGATACCGCTTGAACTGCTTCTTTAATTGAGTGAAAAACAGGAATGTTACTTAATTCAAGAGATTCAATGATTAAGGAATACTTCTCAACATAAGGAACAAAACATACTAATGGCTTGTTTTTATAAGAGATAATATTAGCAATTCTTCTACCAATTTGAAATGAGATATTTGGGGGATATGGGAGTAAGAGTAATATGATGCACTCAATTCTATCTAAATCTGATAAGTATCGAATTATATTTTCAATATCAGTATCTAATACTGAACCAGTTAAATCAATAGGATTATTAAACGATGCTATTTCTCTAGCAACTGGATTCATAAGTTCTTTCAAATCTCTTTTTTCTTGATGTGAAAATCGTACAGCGCTTAATCCATATTTTCTTAGCATGTCCGATGCTAATACAGCATGCCCTCCAGAAACAGATACTATTGCGACATCGCCATGAATTATAACATTCTCTCCAAACGGATTTCTTTTTTGCGATAAGACATCAAATACTTTTAAACTTGTCAATAACTCTCTTTCAGATTGGGGTTGAACAATATAATGTTGTCTTAAAGCATCATAAATAAGTTTATAATCACCTGCTAAACTTGCTGTATGTGATTGTGTAGCAACTTTTCCTTCTCGCGTTTTTCCCCCAAAAAATACTATTACTGTATCATCTGACTCTTTTGCTAATTGCAAGAATTTTCTTGCTCTACCTTCTTTGAAACCTTCTAAATAAAATGCAATATTTGATGTTTCAGGATCTACTTGACTGAAGTATTCTAATAACATAGCTTCATCAACAACAGCACGATTACCTATAGAAACTGCAGTTGATACGCCGATGTTTCTCTCGAAGAATTTATTGAAGAATTGATCGACGAGCACGCCCCCTGATTGACTAATTAATGCTACAGAACCTTTTGGAGGTCGTGTGATACGTTCTGTGGGCAGAAAGATAGTATCGACTATTGGTGGAGCGTAAACTCCTAGACAATTTGGTCCTAATACTGCAATATCGTTTTCAAATGCAATCTTCTCAAGTTCTTCTTGTCTCTTCTTCCCTTTACCACCAATTTCTGCAAATCCCCCTCCAATGATAACAGCTGCAGGGATCTTTAAATCAGCACAATCTTCAATATAGCCTAAAGTATCATCAGGTCCTACTGCTACCACGAGTAGATCTGGGATTTGTGGTAATTTATCTAATCGTTCATATAATTGAATTCCTTCAATATTTCCACCATTTGGATAAATTCCATATACTTTTACGTCCAATTCAAACTCGTTTTTTAATAACACAATTCTTCCAGGACTTAAAGGGTTTTTCTTACTGATACCTACTACAGCCATTGATTTGGGTTTAAAAAGTCTTTCTAAATCCATCTTAAACAAAACGTAAATATTAGGTATATAAGTTTAAGATTCTAAAATATTTATTTTTGCCCTAAATTAGAATTCAACAAAGAAAGATTTTATAATTTAAAAAAATGGAAATTTAGTCTTTAACAATATCTTTAAAAATATTAACAAATGCCCTAACATCTTTATTAACGAAATATATATCTAATGGATTTTTTCTTTTTAATACAAGCATATAATATGGTAAAGTTGTTTCTTCTAGCATTATTGGTTTGAATAAGAAGTATTTTTCTGATCTTCTAACAACAATCTGATCCTCTTGTTGTTCTAACTCCATATCTGAAAAGACATCATTAAGCGTTAGAAAGTAAGCAATAGTACTACTCAATATTTTTTTTGAGTCATCGCCTTTAAAACAAGAACCTAAAATAATAGAATTTTTATCGATTATGATTAAACCCTCACAATCTAATTTCCTCGCAAATGCTTCAACTGTCTTTTGTATTAATTGCTTTTTTGGATATAACTCCAATAATATCTTAGACATCGCATTTATGATTGTGTACGGGTCATATATCGAAGTGCTAAAGAAATTTATTTTTTTATAATTCAATGTCTCCATTATTTCTTTCTTTAAATCACCTATTTGGTTTTGTATTTCTTTTTGTACAGTTTGGATTAATCTAGGATCATATTTATGAAAAAAAATATTAATATAGGGTTCAATGTTCAATTCAATGAATTTATCAACTACATCATAAAGGTAACTCAAAGACTCATGTATTCGAGAAGCATCTAATATATCTATAACATAAATTGCAACTTCTGTGTCATCAAAATATTTACCAGGATTTCTTAAATAAGAAATAAGATAACTCTTTTGTCCTCCCAAATCCCATTCACTTATTTCCCTTCCTAACAATTTAAATGTTCTTCTTTGAGCTCCTCTAGTTGGCTCGATTAAAGCTATTGTCGAGAATTCCCTCTGCAGAGTCAAAATTATACTTGTTTTGCCTGCTGCATCCAAACCAGTGAAAAGGATCTTGTAAGTCCTTTCCTCAGATGGTTCCTCTTCATGAAAAAATTGTAAAGAATCTTCCAAATGGATTTCACCTCTATTACCCTTAATAAAATAGATAATTATTTAATAATAAACATGATGTATATTTCCGCCTAGAATTATATAGATAATTTTGTATTTAAATCTATTTTAAGTAAAAACTATAAAATTTTTTTAAATTTTGGTACAAACTCGAAAATTACTTCAACTAATTTATTAAATCCTTAATTTCTTTAATTTAGATATGCCTCTATTTATTCGATCTAATATTTCATCAAGCTCATGTTTTTGTACTATTAAAGGTGGCAAAATCTTGAGAGTATCTTTTTTATTATTACAATAATCAAGCAATACTCCTTCTTTTATTATAGAGAGCATAGCTAATTGACTATCTGTTTCATTGTAGAACTCAACACCCAACATAAGACCCCTCCCTCTAACATCTTTAATTAAATCAGAAAATTCATTTTTTATTCCTTCTAATCCGTTCTGGAAAAGCCTTCCCATTTCTTTAACGTGATTTAAGAACTTTTGATCTGATTGGATTTTTAGCATTTCAAGAGTGATTGCACATCCAATATCAGAACCCCCTGTAGTGGAAATATGAATAAATGGATCATCTTTATAAACAGCTTTTTCAATAAATGGTTTATAACTACAAGTAGATAGTGGATAAATTCCAGCTGTCATACCTTTTCCTAATACCATGAAATCTGGTACTACTTTTTCATTTGGATAAATTCCTCCGTATATTGCCCATAAATGACCAGTTCTACCTAACCCTGTTTGCACTTCATCTATAATCATCATGGTACCTGTGTCATCACAGATTTCCCTTACTTCTGCGAAATATCCTTCAGAAGCAATCAATATACCTGCAGTAGCGGGAATAGTTTCTAATATAACACAAGCAATATCATTCGTTACGGCTCTTCTCATAGCATCAATATCATCAAATGGAACTTGCTTAAATCCTGGAAGTTCCCAAAGGAATTTATCTCTAAATCCGGGATCCCCTGCTGCTAAAGCAAAACCAGTATGACCATGATATCCACCTATAGCAGATACGCAACCTTTCCGTTTTGTATACGCTCTTGAAAATTTGATAGCACAATCTATTGACTCCCCTCCTCCAACTCCAAATGTGGTTTTGCTGATATCACCTGGCAATAAATCAGCAAGTTTCTTTCCTAAAAGAGCTCTTTGTTCAGATAAGAGGATGTGATCGCCAATATCTAGCCCTTCTTCCAATGCATCTTTAAAGATTTGAAAAATTATTGGATTTTGATGTCCTAAGTTATATACGCCTCCAGAAGTACGACAATTTAAAAACTCTAGAGGAGGTTCACCGGGTTTTGAGCCTTCCAATGTTCGCATTTTAACTCCCTCTCTCTCTCCTGGAATAACTCCTAACCCAAGACTTTTGAAAAATCGAACTTTAGGGCCATTTACATGCTTCATGTATAGCTTGAGTAATTCTTTTTGAGGAAAAGTCCCAATAAATTTTTTCTTAGGATTCCCTTTCATAATGTTAATTAAAACGTGGAAAAATATTTTAAAATTTTGAAATTACATAGACAAATTACATTAATCGATGAATAATAATAATCATAATTTTAATAGAATCAGTAAATAGCTGAAATTATGAAAATATGCATAATAACTATATTAGAAAAGAAAAAAGGAATAATAAAAAAATCGTTAAAAAAGTCTGCCGAATTTGCGTTATGGTTGATCTTTCACCTAAAATTCATAGCCACATTTCTTACATACATGTTTTTTAGCATACATGGGAATATGACCAACATAACTTAAGACTTTGCTCTTATCTTCCACGGTTTTAATGTTACCTCCCACAGCGCCGCACATAGGGCAGGTAATTCGTTCATCACTTGCAAATCCTCCCGCACCTATTTCTGGGGGTTTCAATTCTTCTAACTCAGATTCGACATCATGAAGATGCGCTGCTGTGGATTCTAAGGATTGTTCTTTTTCAGTGACTCGGTCGCTTAATTCTTGAATTTGAGCATCTCTTTGTAGGAGAGTGTTATTTAGTTCGCTTAATTGTGAATTAAATTGAGTAATTTCACCTTGAGCAGTTGTGAGCTTAGAATTTAATTCTTCAACTTTATTATTAGCATCATTAAGTTGATTTTCTAAATCAGAAGCTTTTTCTAATTCTGAAGATATATTTAATATTTTTTCATTGAATTCAGCAATTTTTGTCTCATTAATAGCTAATTTGTTTTCTAGATCTTCAGATTTAGATTTATATTCTGCTAATTCCGTTTTAAGATTATTATTTTCAGTATTTAAATCCCGAATTACATCTTGATCATCTGTTTTAGTCTTTTCAAGATCAGTTTTAGTGTCTGTTAACTGGTTTTCTGTTTGTTCAAATTTACTACTAGTTTCGTCTAAGTCATTCAGAGTATCTGCTAGTCTATCTTTTGTTTGAGCTAATTCATTTTTGGTGTCAGCTAGTTGTTTTTCTAGATCATTAACTTTAGATCTGAGATCTAATAAGAATTTTCCTTCAACCGATAATTTTTTTTCAGGTTTTGCTTCTGCTTTTGCCCAGTCGATTGGCAATTTTGATAACCTCGATTTTAAATTTTGAATTAATTTTATGAATTAAATTTATTAATAATATATAAATCATAGTGTATTAAGTTTTTAATTATTTTTACTTTTAGAGTTCAATTTCTTAGATTAAGTATTATAATTTAATTATTTTCAAAATTATAATATATTATAAAGAAATCAAAAATGAAGAAAGATTATTTAAATGGAAACTACAGATGATTCACAATTCAAGATTGAATATATTTCTACCTCAGGAGTGTTTAAAACACCGTTTACACTGATTATTCTTCTACAATTTATAGTTGGATGCTTAATTATTATATTAATCAATTTATGGTTCTATAATGATCTTTATTATCTCTTAACAGGAAAAAAAATTATACCATTTCTTTTAATAGGTCAGTGGTGGGAATGGTTTCTCCTTCCTCTGAATATTTATGGTAATCTTCTATTATTTGCATTTTCTATTATTTTATTCTCAGCAGTAATTTTTAAAATTTTAAATAAACTGCATCCACCGGAAGAGGGCATATTTGAAAGAGGCAGTAAAGAGTGGAAATATACCCATCGAAGATTTTGGACCGCATATTTTCCAATTTGGCTAGCAAGGTCTCTACCTTTGCCATGGTCAGATATTTTTGTTTATCGTTTTCTAGGGGTTCATATAGGAAGGAATGTGGTTGCTTATGAAGGATATATAGATCCAGAATTAATCGAGATTGGAGATTTTACTATGACCTCACTAAATATTTGTATATTTTCACATCTAATTTATCAAGATAGAATCTTTATTAAAAAAGTAAAAATAGGAAAAGCGTGTATTGTTGGGCCACACACTATAATAAGCCCTGGGACGGTACTTCAAGATGGAGCAATTTTAGGTGTAAACAGCTATACTTGGATAAACCAAGTATTAGAAGGAGATTTGATTCATGTGGGAATCCCTGTAAGCATGACACTTCCAATTCAATCAGTTGAACAATCTCAAAAAAAAGCAGAGAAAATAAAAAGTGAATCGTTGGAAGATACTAATCTCGATAATAAAAGCAAAGGTGGAGGGAGCAACTAGCATATGTTTCAACCAGCAAGTTTAAAAGGAGATTCTCCAACTCCAATAGATGAGAGCATTAGAAATAAATATCTTACTCTATATTTTGTCACAATTATTTTAAGTTTTATACCTTGTGTGTTGTTTGAATGGATTTATGCTGTTTTTCTTTGGAAAGAAGGATTGTATTTGTTGTTCATTTTTTTATTTCCTTGTAATATCTTAGTTTTAATTCATTTATTACAAGTAAGTGCCATTTTATTTTCTGTTTTATTTTTAACCGTATTAAAACTTATATATCCTCCAAAAGAAGGAATATTTAGTAGAAATATCAAAGATAAGAATTATTTTTATTGGAATTTGAGAAATATTGTTAAAAAATGGCCACTTTTTATTAATGCTTCAAACCCATTTCCATGGTTCAAAAATCGGTTTACACTTCGATTTTTTGGAGTAAAAATTGGAAGAAATGGAATACATGATAATAGTTGGATCTCCTCTGAATTTGTTTCTATAGGTAAAAATGTTATTATTGGAATGAATAGTAATATTTTGAGTTTTGGAATTGAACAGGATAAATTTATTTTAAAGAAAATAGTTATAGAGGATGATGTTTTAATTGGAGCTAAATGTGTATTACTTCCAGGAACTTATATAAAGCGAGATACAAAATTATCTGCTCATTCTTATACAAATTTCAATCATGTATTACATGAAAAATCAATATATATAGGTCATCCGGCAAAATTAAAAGAGAATTAAAAGAATATGATTTCTGAAAAAAGTGTGAAATTAAATACTGAAAAAGAAAAAGTATCAAAAAAAAGAATAGTAATTGTATCGGATACCCACATCAGTCGAGCTAGAGGACCTTTTAATCTTCACGCTTATAATTTAGGTATACAACAAATAAATAAGATAAAAGATGTTGATCTGTATTTACATCTTGGAGATATTACTCATACCGGCACTCTTTTAGAATATGAATATGCTATGGAGCAATTCAAGAAGTTTAAACCAATTTCTGAATGCCCATTAATGATTCTAATTGGAAATCATGACGCTATGAATGTTGGGTATCTTTTGTTCGAGGAAATGATCGGTAGAAGGCAATATGAATATGAAGATGATGAATTATATATAATTGGAATAGATAGTACTAAACCAGACTTGCCGGGAGGGATTATTCATCATAATGTAATTGAAGCAGTAAGAAAGAGATTAGATAAACCAGAACGAGAGAATAAATTCAAAGTAATATGTTTTCACCATCAACTCATCCCAATTCCATATACAGGGAAAGAAAGATCTGCAATTGATGATTCAGGAGATATGCTAAAAATGCTTCTAGATACAAAAGCAGATTTAGTGTTAAATGGTCATAGACATACTTCAAATTTATATACTGTGAGTAGTAGTGAAAAAGATTTATTCATTTTTAATGCGGGAACATTTAGTTGTAATAAAACAAGATATCGAGATTTGTTTACTTATTCTATCATTGATATAGACCAAACCAATCTTACTTTTAAGATAATTCCAATATTGGATTCTAATGCTAAAAAACAAATTCATCGAAATGTTAATTATTATCTCCCATTGGAATTAAATAAAGATCAAAAGCCGATTTGTAAGTTTATACAGTTTTCACATTCTTTAATTAATGAAGAATCGAGAAAGGAGATTACTAATCTTGATAAGGCTATTGAGCGAATAAATAGAATTGAGGATGTAGATTTAGTCGTCCATGCTGGAAATGTAACTCAAAATAGTTATAAAGAAGAATTTAAAATAGCGAAAGAAAAAATAAGTAAATTAAAATATCCATATTTAGTTGTACCAGGAAATACGGATTCAAAACCGCCCGCTTGGGAATATTGGGAACAATATTTCGGTGAATTTGATCCTTTATATGAAAATGATAAATTATATTTTCAAGGATTAAATTCTACCACTCGGGATTCCACTGAAGGTTTTATTGGTAGAAAAAAAATGAACAAGTTTATAGAGAAGGTTTTATCTCTTAGTCATCAAAAGATATTCGGAGTTTGTTGTTTTCATAGTTTAATTCCTACTCCTTTAAGTGTATGGAGGACAGAATTAATAGATTCAGGTGACGTACTTTCTCAATTTGCACGTTCACAAATTGATCTTTGTTTAAATAGTTCGCCCAGTATTTCATTTAATGTAAAAATTGATCATACTATCTTTTCTAATGGGGGAAACCTTAATCTAAAACGTTTTAATGAGACCTTTATTGAAGTTGACATTTATAAAAAAGGGAATGTTGTATTAAAAGAACATGATTTGAAAACGGGTCTCGTAAAAACAGTTGGTAATTATAATATAACTATTTTTATTTAATTATAATTAATATGGTTATAGAGTGTTTCACTAAGTTCAATATAAGCGCTATACTTAATAAAAAATAACCTTAATAAGGATATTTTTTTTATAAAAATAGGCAATACATATTAATTGAATAATAGATATCAGAGGAAAAACATTTTTATGGCTAAAGTGAAACTTAACTTATTAAATATTTTTCAGCTTAGAATTAATAAAAAATCTATAAACTATGAAGGCAAAACCGTTAGGGATGTAATCTCTCAGTTTTTAAGCGAAAATAGAGAGAAACTCGATGTTGAATTATTAGATAAAGACAAGAAAAAGTTTAATTCTCATGTACTTATTCTATTAAACGGTAGAAATATAAAATATCTGAAAAACTATAAAACCAACCTTAAAGATGGAGATGATCTCTACTTATCTTATGCTTTAGCTGGAGGTTAAAAATTTAAGGTTTTTAAACATTAAGCTTAAATAATAAAATCATCATTATTTCTTTGCCTAAAGTGATCATTTATTAATTATTCTTAATATTGAATATTTTAGAAGACATATCATTAAAAACAACATATTATCTATTTGGTGATTTTTTATTACAAAAAGAATTTCAGTAATAGGCCTCGATAACGCCGGTAAGACTAGTATTATAACAGTTATTACCAGACGCTTCGGTTTTGAAGATGAGATAGCTAGATTAACACCAACAAGAAGAATTGCCCGCGATTCATTTAAATTTCTTGGTATTGAATTTACGAGAATGGATTTTGGAGGTCAAAAACAATATAGAGAAGAGTATTTAAAACATCCAAAAAAATATCTTAGTGGAACAGATTTAATGTTCTATGTTATAGATGCTCAAGATTTTAATCGGTATATAGAATCTATAGATTATTTAGAAGAGGTTTTACTTTTTTTCAAGGAAGAACAAGATTATGTTCCAATCTGCATTCTTTTTCATAAGTTCGATCCCCAACTTGTAGATGATGTACAAATCAATAAAAGAATTCTCACTTTAAAGCAAGCATTAACAAGGTACTCTAATGATTTTGACATATTTTTCTTTGAGACGACAATTTTCGATATAAAATCAATTATGGATGCCTTCTCAAGCGGGTTATCCATGTTATTCGAGAAGATGGAAATGGTTTCACAATTATTTTCAGAAATTAGTAAAAACTATAATTCCATTCTTATAGCATTATTTGATTCTAAGGGGGTAACTCTAGGAGAGTATTATAGGTCTCATCTCCAATTGAAGGAAAAAATAAAGATTTATGAAATTTATTTAGAATTACAAAAGCGTGTAGTTGCCGAGAATAGAACCCTTCTTGAGTTTTCAGATAAATTTGAAAGTGGAGAAAGGTTTTCAGGTATAATTGAAGTTCTCCAATTCGGAAATCTTGATTTTTATTTATTATTTATTGTCGAAGAAGATAAAGCTGATTTAGAGAAAACAATATCACTTATAGATAGAATTGAATCAGCAAAACCTCAAATGAAGAATCTTATTTTACAAATAATTCAATAAATATTAATAAAAGCGCAGCTGGAGGGATTCGAACCCCCGAGCGCTTTCGCGCACCGGCTTTCTTGATTATTTGACCATACCAAATAAGACTCGAAGCCGGCGTCTTACCATCTAGGCTACAGCTGCTTTCCTATTTTTTTAAATGATTTTCTAATAATCTTAAAATATGATAAGTATAAATTTATTTCTCTTTTTTTAAACAGCAAAATCAAATACTAAGTATTTAATTAAAAGAAATTCCTTAAACTGAATAACAGGTAATTTTAAGACGAAGGAACATAAATTTTCAATTTTAAGGATGAGTCAAATAATTTAATCAAACCTTCTTCTTCATATTGTTTTAAGAGTAATTTTACTGTGGAGACTCTAATATCATATCTAAGAGCGATATCTGTTGCTAGAATTGTCTTTTTCTTTAAGATTGATTCTTTTATTTCTTTTTCAAGCTGTTTTGGAATAAAAGCATCTCTCTCAACAACATTTATTTGTTTAGTTCTTCCATATTTTCTTCTTAGGTTTAGCGTAGTCTTTCTCACTATTTGCTTTTCTTCCTTTTCTGGCATCAACAATCACATATTATTAATTTAAATATTGAAAATAAAGGCTGAATGAAATTATAAATATTTAAAATTTAATAAAATTTTTGTTTTAATAGTAAACATTAGATTTCTAGGTTTATTAGCTAATTAAAATATTCAGACTCAATAGAATTTGAGCGATAATTATAGTTTTAACATTAAAAGAAGAAGACCAGAAGAAATCTATAATAATGCCTCAGACTACTTTAGAGGAGAAATCTTAGAACAATATGCTACCTCTAAAAATATTATGAAAATACAAGAAAAAATTACAATCCGAGCATTAGAGATTTTAAATCTTAGTGAAAAAGATGTTCTTATTTTGGATGCTGGTACTGGTCCCGGATTTACAGCAATGTATTTAAATGAAATAGGATATAAAACTGTGGCTATTGATATAATATCAGAGTTCTTAAATTATTATGATATAAAAACTTTAAATCCCGTTGCATCAGATATGTGTTTTCCACCTTTTAAACCGCATATTTTTGATGCTATTATCTCAATTTCCTCATTGCAATGGATCTATAGAGAACTAAATAATAAATCGATGAAGGATCAGATAATTAATCTAGCAAAATCTTTCTATATGATTTTAAAACCCAAAAAAAAAGTTGTATTTCAATTTTATCCTAAAAATAGAGACATTCTTGACAGAATTGGTAAAATATTTTTAAATGAAACTGCTTTTACCGGCCACTTTATTATAGATAATCCTAAAAGCCCAAAGAAAAGGAAGATTTTTTTGTTTTTAGAAAAGGATTGACATTTCTTCATTTTCTTATTCTTATTTTCTAATGAAATTCCAAATTTTCTTAAAACAGAATTAGTTTCAGTATTTTTTTATAGATAATATTAAATTAAGATTTTTCTATATGTTAGTTAAAAAAATTTAACCACAAACTTATAAAAAAATGATTAAAATGAATATTTCTAAAAATACTCAAATAAAAGGACTTAGTGTTCTCTTTCTTATTACTATAATTCCTTTAATATTCGGATTACTACCAAATTCAAATGTAAATCTAGATAATTCTGTCGAAAGTGGACAAAATCAGGAACCAAAGAATTTACAGCTAGGTTTACCACCAACTTCTTATGATTGGTGGAACAATTCGTGGAATTTCCGAGTTCCTGTATCAATTGAAGCAGTAGGGAGCCAACAAGAGGCACCAGTTGAGCTTTATATAAATTTTACTGAATACTTTGATGATTTAGATATACAAGATTCTGTGTTAAATATATCAACTATCCGTGTAATTGAATATTTCTCAAGTTCCAGTTATTATGAAGTCGAGAGTCAATTTGACCCATATTTAAATTCTTATGATAGCCAAACCAATGCAGCAGGAGATTTAATTTGGATATTAAATGGTACAACTCCAAACGGGCAAATTCGGGATTTTTTTATTTATTTTAACAATGGAACGGATTTTAAGATTACCGATCCAAATTATGACACTATAAGGCTTTGGCATGAAGGTTTTGAGGATTATCAGTCTGGAGATATTGTAAGACCGATTGATGGACAAGATAATTATCATCCAACTTTCTGGGAAATCAGTAATTCAACTTCAGCAAGAGGAAGTTCCTCTCTGCGGATTTGGGGAAATTGCTGGAAAATGTCTCCTACAGGTTCAATGCCTGTAAATTCAGACATGAGAGTTACTGCAAAAATGAGATTTGACGATCCGAGTATTCAAAGAGAAATTTCTGGAATTGGATTCGATAATTCCCCAAATAATATTCCTAGTAGTGCAAATAGTTATAATATACGAGGTTCCCAATCTTGGGGTGCTGCAGGCGGTTATAAATTTAGAAATCAATATTACGCAGCAAACACCTTTTTCTGGTATACATTCATTCCTAGCACGGAATTTTCTTTAAGTCCATTTACTCACATCGTTTATGTAGCTGATGATGACAGTTGGACAAGTCTTGATTTGTATTGGGATGATATTTCGATATGGAATAAACCTGTCCAGACAACTCCAAATAATTCAATTCAAACAACAATGGGAGATATTCAACCAATCGCCTATACATTAAAAGTTATTTGTAAAGATGAAGATAGTAATCGTGTTTCTAATGCTCACATTTACTTAACCAATAACAATTTTCCTTCATACAACCAAGATCATGAAACTGATGAGAATGGTGAATGGACATTTGAAGGAATAGAAAAGGATGCATTATATAATATCACAGCTAACTATACGCAAAATGGTCTTACTAATCCAAAAACGGCTACAGTATTTTCTTATGAAAATTATCCAATTACCCAATTGAACAATCGGATTATTGCTTATCTTAACTTAGCAAAATTCAACTTTGATATAAAAGATAAAGATAATGATTCGATTCAATATGGTTTTGTTCTACTCAAAGATGGAACAGAAACTGTAGGAAAAACGGTACTTAGCGATTCTGGGACTGGATCCATTACATGGGTAAATACCACAGCTTATGACTACGAAGCTTACTATGATTATGATTCACTTCCAGATATATCAACGTATAGATATTCAAATTTACTGATTCATAATAATTCGATAATATCTAAAGATATTGATGTAAATACTGAAATTACAAAAACAACTTTTAATGTTACTGATAGTACTGTGGAGAAGGTACCTTTTACTAATGCTAAATTAAGATTTTATAACACATCTGATTATGATATTGAGCACCAAATAATTGCTAATGTGACAGTTGATATTAATGGATTAGCCACATTCATCTCATTCAGCAACACTTATGGAACTTGGGGAGATTATACAGTAGATATCTATTTTGGTGGTTCTGAACAAGACTTTCATGTTGTTGGAGGTCCACCTTTAGTACATGAGCATGATTTCATTTTAAGGACTGAAAACTATACACAGATTGAAATACCTTTGAATAAGGATCTATATAATTCTACTGTGAATATAATAAGTTATACTTCTAATGTATTTTGGGGAGATGATATTACAATAAACTTCAATTTTACAGCACAATATCCTCTTGGGCCAACGCCCACATTAGTAGATCCAGATGAACTAACCATACAAATGTATGAAGAACAAATAACTCCTTATGGAGGAGATGTCGATATTCTAGCTTCGAGGATTTCTACTGGAGTTTTTAGCTATACATTTAATACAGGAGATTTCAACTTAAATGGAGATTCTATTTATTACTTCAGAATTACTGGAAATTATAAGAGTTATGTATTTATAGCTTTAGATGTAAAATTCATCTTCATTCAGGGATTACCAACTGGGATAACATATTATGACTATTCTTTAACAGAGTTAACTGATCAAAGATTTTCAGTAATATTTGGCGAATCTGTCAACATAACTGTTGATTATTTTAATAGCTATACCAATGCTTCTTTAGATGGAGCTTATATTACATACGATTGGGATTATGGTTCTGGAATCCTCCTTGATGATCCATTACACGCGGACCTATATTATTTTGAATTTGATTCTTCAACAACACCCAATAGCGCTGAATATATAATCGATATTGAAGCAACACTTACAAATTTTAGCACTATTGATGACTCAATTATTGTCGCAATCCAACCTAGACCCACCACTATTAATGGAACAGCTACTCTCTTTCAAAAGTCACCCAATATCTATGTTTTTGACTCCGTTAACTATTTATTTGAATATAAAGATGCCCTACGAGATATTACACTCGGAAATTTAGATGTTATTAGATATTATTGGAATAGGTTAGATGAAAATGGAGATCCTCTTAGTGGCTCTGGAAACGAAGGAAGCGGATTTTTGAGCAGTGGACCAAATAATTTGTATATTCTAGATTTCGATACAGAACTGAGAGAAGTTGGAGAATATTCTTTATTTGTTACAATGCAAAAAAATAATTATGATGTCAGAAATGCCATTATATTATTAACAATCAGCAAGAGACCGATAACTATGGATTTGAGTGCTACAGGATTATCTGGTAATAGAGTAAATATTGTTCAGGGGAGATTGATTAATTTTAGTATTATTCTCACTGATGAGACTGATGGAATCCAATCATTAACTGGAGCAAATGTAACATTATGGCTCAATGGAAATGATATTTCAGTGGATGAAGTTCTTGGTTCACCTGGGACATATGAATTAATCTTCCCTACTGGCAATATAAATGCCTTCTTTATGCCTCAAACATTAACAGGTCAAATCACAGTGGAATTAGAAAATTACGAGATAGCTCCAAGATCTATTACAGTTGTAGTAGGAATGACAGAAATTTTCCCTGGATTTCCAATGTTTTATTTCTTGCTAATAGTAGGGGCAGTAGTAGCAGTAGCGGGTAGTTTAGCCGCATATCGCATGATTCAAAGAGCTCGAATCCCTACATTTGTGAAAAAAGTAAGGCAGATGAAAAGTATTATCAAATCCAAAAAGACAATTTCAGATTCGCTTCTATATCCTTCAAAAGAGGAATATATCATAAAGAATTTAAGAGATAAATGGGATCAACTTGGATTATCATTAGAAGATATTTTAGGTTTGGAAGAAAAGAAGAAGAAGAGTTTGCCAGAATTTACAGGAGAATATAAAACAGGTGAAGAATAATGCCAATTGGATTAGTTGTAATGAGATGGAATGAGAGAGTGGGTACTGAATTACTGAACAAGTATCCTGAAGAAATGGAAATAACAGATAAGACACTTATGCAAATATATAGTACTCATGAATACAGTGGAGAATCTGGGTTGGTTAGTTTAATGATTGGATCCTTAAACATTGCTTCTTACTACACAGGCCCAGAAAATGAATACTATGTAATTCTCCTATTAAATATTGATGAAGATCCAGATTCTTATGAAGAAGGTTTAATAGACGTTTCTCGAATTATTATACAAAATTTAGATGGCGATGCTTATTTTAAAATGATACCTTCTATTTTTCAAAGATTATCTGTGTATCCTACCCTTAATATTGAACAGAAACTTGCATTCACATATTACGATAAGGTTAAACGGATGATTATTAACCGTTTAAGGGAAGATGGTGCTGTATCTAAATCAGAGATTACAATCTGGTTAAAGGATCAGTATAAACAAGGTTTTCTCAATATAAACGCAGATATAATGGAATTAATTAAACGTGATATAATTAAACAAGTATCTGTAAAAGGAGTTCCTTCAGAATTAATATTTCTGATAAACGACATCGTATGTATGCGTGTTCCACCCGTGAAATTAGTGAAAGATCCGTTAGATCGCGGTTTACCTTCTAGACTAGTAGAAAATTATAAAACAGAAGTTAAAAAATTCTTTCTAGACTATAATCCTACAGAGGCAGATAACTTAAGGGTATTAGATGTTCTTACTAATCCTCAAGCTTATGAAACTCTACGTTTATTAAGAACTGCAATTGTAACGAGGAATGATCTAGAAAAGCTAAGAAAGAAGGGTATAGACGATCTCGATAATATATTAAAAATGCTTTGGGAAACTCAAATTGTGCAAATCTTTCGGGATGAAAACGAAAATGAATATTATGCACTTCTTTCTGATTTTTATTTAGATCTGATATTCCCCAAGTATCTAATGAATGTTATAAAAATGAATTATATCAAGAAATCAAAAGCCGAACCAGTTCTGATAGAATATCTCACTATACTTGAAGATAGTTATATTAATAGAAAAGCAACAAGAAAATCTAAAACATAAAAATTTTTTTCTATTTTTTTATTTTTTTATTTTTTATTCTTTAGAGCTTTTAAATCTTAGAAAAAAGGATGCTTAAATTTTAAATGCCGGTACTGGTCCAGAATTTACTGCTATTTATCTAAATGAAATAGGATATAAAATTGTGGCTATTGATATTATTTCAGAATTCTTAAATTATTATAATATAAAAGGGTTAAATCCTATTGCCTCAGTTATGTGTTTTCCTCCTTTTAAATCAAATATTTTTAATATTATTATCCCTATCTCTGCTTTACAATGGATTTATAGAGATATTAAATATGAAAAAATGCACTTTTTGTTAAAAAGTCTGTCTAAATCTATTATTCAGATTTAAAATCATTCTCTCAAGTGATAATTCAATTTTATCCCTAGAATAAGGAAATATTGGAAAAAATCGGTAAAATTTTTACAGAAAACACTGCTTTTTATGGAAATTTTATAATAGATAATCCAAATAGACCGAAAAAGTGAATGATTTAACTTTTACTAAAAAAGAAGACATAATTTGAGAGTTAGACTTGATATTTTATATAGAACTCTTTTCTATTTTGTATATTAGAACTTATTTATTTACATAATATTTTATTTAACTTCTCCCATGATATTGTTAAAAATTATATCTAAAAATTTCAAATTAGAATGATGATTTTATGACAATACAAAATAAACATAAATATCGATTAAAACAAGCATCATTACTGTTGATAATACTTTTTTTAAGCCTTTTTCCAACATATTTAGCAAATTTTTCTAATTTTACAAACGATATTGAGAATAACAAGAGTACTGAAACTTTTAATATAGAAAACCTAAATCCTAGTGTTTTAGGTAATGATACTTGGTGGGATACTGATTTTGCTAATCGCCGATTAATCATTATTACAAATCCTTATGATGCTAAATTTACTGATTTTGGAGTAAGTGCGACGTTTAATTATGCAGAATTGGGTAGTTTAATTCAATCTGATCTAGATGATATAAGAATCGTAGAGAATGGTGTTTTACGAAAATATTACGTTGTTAAAGATTACCCCTCAACAAATTTAGCTACTGTATGGTTTGACACTAATGCATCACAATCTACAACTGAAAGAGACACCTATCTTTATTTTGGAAACAGTTTAGCTGGAAATACTGAAGCTAGTACTATGATAGATAGTTTTGGTTGGGTTAAAAATGGGGATTTTGAATTAGATAATAGTACTGATCAATATTTTGATCCTTATGGATGGACTTTTTCTCATGATCAAGTTGATCAAATTAAAGATATAAGTGATGCAAGGGAAGCTTCAAATTATTCATTGGACAGCTATATTAATTTTGAAAATAATCTAGTCCATATAGATGATCTTTCTACATCGGCTGAAAGAGTAGAATCGGGATATTATGCTTATAAGTGGGGAGCTCAGGGTTCCTTGCTCCCTCAAGTAGCATGTAAAGATTATGTAGGAACGTTTTATTCTTATCCCTTTAAAGTTCCAATAATAGAAGGAGGAGAAATTAGTTTAAATCTTTATCGCAATGTAAGAACCTGGTTTTTCGAAGACCCAGATTCTTCTCTCCCTACAATTTCTGAAGATGGCTATTTTCTAAGGATGTGTAATGGATCAGATTCAAAATATACAGCTGATGTCGATTTGCATGAAAATATTGGAAGCGGTTATGATAGCTGGTTGGAAACATATGGAGGATTTGCTTATATTTCACCAAATAAGAAAACATTGAGATATCATGATGAATTAAAGGAACATTTTGAATTAGACCCTGAAATATATACTAGATCAGACACGAGTTCAGATGGAGATTTGACTGGTTCTTTAGAGATTGATGTTACTGATTATATGGGTGAAGAAATATTCATAGAATTTGGCACTTGGGGTCCAGAAGATGGCGATGTTCAAACGATAAAATCAGGATTCTTTCAAGTAGATGACGTAAGGTTTAATTACACATTATCAGCAGAAGTTCAAGAATTACAAGCGCAAGTATCATCAATAGATGTAATTGTAAAAGATATTGATGGAAGGAGTGTTCCTACAGCAGATATAATGATCATTGACAATTCTTATACGAAAGGATCACCAAATTATAACGTTGCAAACGGAACAACTATTAACGGGAGAATTACTTTCAGTAATATACCTATTGGTTATTATAATATTACTGCGAATTATACGTTAGGTTCTCAGAAAACTGAGGTGTTCAATAGTATTAAATCGGGTATAGGTCCATATTATTTTAACGGAATAAATTATACTGTTAATATCCAACTGGATATATGGACTATTGATTTTGAAATAGTAGATTGGGATGGTATTCCATTGAAATATAGTTATATTGAGATTAATGAAAGTCAAGGAGGACCTTTATTAGATACATTAACACTTGATGATACTGGAAAAGCAACTTTTCGATGGTTAAACAGCTCGAGTTATTATTATAAAGTTTACTATAATAATGACGATTATGGTAGCAATTTCAGCCCCGTTCCTTTAAATGAAAGTTACATATATCGAAGTGATTATATTCAGGACAATGTGAAATTTAGACATCATACTATAAATGTGAATGAAACTAGTATAGGGAGCTATTCAGTAAGTGAGCGTTTCTATACAGATGGGTCGCGAACTACATTAGGGAATAAAAAAATAATTGAAGCTAGTATTACTCTGACGGATATGGAAAATTACATGACAGATATTTCTATTTATTATATAGATAAGGATGACTTAATAGTAGGAAATCGTATTTATTATAAGGAATATATTAGTTCTAATGTTACAGATGATTTGATTGAACTTGATATTTCTCATATAAATAATGATCATTTAAAAAGTGATAATTATGAAGTATATGGATTATTAGTTGAGGTTAATGGGTTTAATGCTACACTATGCAATGGTATCGTTAAAGTTGATTTAGTTGAAACTTGTAATGTTTATACAGAAACCCCAATAGCTCGATTAAATATTCGATTAACGTACTTTAGCGATATAGATAAAGAATATAAACCATTAAGCGGAACTATTAAAGTGATTGATAATGCTACTGGACAGCCTTTAGTAAACCTTTCGGCATTTTCAAGTAGGGATGGATACGCCTATGCTCCAAAAAATTCTTATGAAACCCCCTTTTGGTATTTAATCGGGAGGGTATATAATTTTTCAATAGATGTTCCTGATAATCCAAATGTGGATTTTAATATTACATATATCGATCCACCGCAATGGATACCCGCACCTGGAGAAAAAATTAAGGAATACAACTATACACTTTATAAAAACTCAACAATCACTTTTAATGTAATACCAGAAACAGTTGTAAATTTTACACAATATGATACATCGTTCAATATGTCTTATAGTACAAGTGAAGTATTATGGGGAGAAAACATGAATTTCTGGGCAGAATTTTTATTTACCAACGACAACTGGCAAACCTCAGATTATGTCTCAAAACCTCCTGGTAGCTGCATTTTAACAATAAGATTAGCAGGCTCAGAAGAGATCTTGAGAACCGTAGAGATGGATTATCTTAGTAATGGTAATTATACATTAATCTTTAATTCTGGATTGATTTCAGCTGGAAATGATAGGGAATATTATGATGTTGAAATAAACGGATATCACCCGATATATGACAATCCAACTCCGCTAGTTTATTTAGTAAAAGTAATAGCAAAACCAACGACAATGAGCGCGCACGATTATGATTCACTTGCGGTAATACCCTCTAAAACATACTTAGTATATTATGACGAACTCATAAATATAACAGTTAGATATTCAGAAACTGAATTTGGAACTTCTTTAACTAATGCTCTTCTAAGTTATGAATGGATCGGTCTCAATCCGATTAGTTTCTTTTCTGATCCTTTAAATAGTGATTATTATACATTTACAATTAATACGGCAGATGCGCAGAGTACCGGTTTAAAAATAATTAGTATAACAGCCTCTTTTGAAAATTACACTACACAATCAGACTTCTTAGTTTATCTTAATATACTTGATAGAAAAACGACTCTTAATGACCAATCTGAGGACTTATATTACATTAGTTCAAGGGTATATGTCCAAGATCAGAGAAACTTCATTTTCACGTACCAAGACGCCGATACATTTGATATAATTGGGGATTTAGCTATTTCTAATTATGTTTGGGAAGAATTATATGATAATGGAACAAAAGTTCCTGGTAGCTTTGGTTCAGGAACTTTAACTCAAAATTTAAACCATAGCTATACTTTAGATTTTAACACGGAATTAAAACCAGTTGGATACTATTTCTTGTATGTTACCTTAAAACAAGACAATTATGAACAGAAAAATGCCTTTATTTATTTGGAAATAATGCTGAGAGAATTTTCAGTTACAATCCAAGAACCTCAGTTAGGGAGTAACAATCAAATTGTTATAGCTCAAGGTAGTGATATTGATTTTGAGATCCACTTATGGGATGATACTAGAGGAGAAGAACTGCAAAATGCGATTGTTAAATTTAATTTTAGAGGTACAACTTATATATTGGATCCAATTCCAACTGAACCAGGTGCTTACAACACATCAGCATTAACCAGAGATATTGATACATTCTTTATGGCACAGACTTTTGTAGGGAAAATTTACATTGAAGCCGCTAATTTTACTAGCCAAGAATTCACAATCACTATTACAGTGAAAATGCAGGAGATATGGCCCGGAATGCCAACCTTTTACTTCATTATAATAACAGCCGCGATTGTTGGTGTTGTAGGAAGCGTAGTTGGATATAGAGTTATCCAACAAGCAAGAATACCCAAGCATGTTAAAAAGATCAGAAAGGTTAAAGGCTTGATAAAATCCAAAAAGAAAATCACTGAATCATTTTCGGTATCTACTAAAGAACTAATGATGGTAAAAATATTTGGAGATGATTGGAAGGAAATTGGGCTCTCAATCGAAGAAGCATTAGGAATAGCCGACCTAAAAAAGAAATCTTCATTAAAAGATAAAATAACAACGGAAAGAGGTGAAAACGAGTAATGCCTATAGGATTAGTCATAATGAGGTGGGATATAAAAGTAAGTACAGAAATCCTTGCTAAATATCCTGAGGAACTTATTATTAGTGATGAGACTTTAATGCAAATCTATGCAGCACATGAATATACAGGAGAACCAGGCATGATAAGTTTATTAGTTGGACCTTTAAATATCGCTTCATATTACACAGGACGAGAAAAACCACTTTATATCATCTTACTGTTGAATTTAGATGAAGATGCTGATACCTATGAAGGAGGTTTATCAGACATTTCACGGGTAATATTCCAAAATTATGAAGATAATGCCTATCTGGAGATGATTCCGTTTCTATTCCAACGTTTATCTATATATCCTCATTTGAATGAAGAACAAAGTTTAGCCGTCACCTTTTCAGATAATGTAAATCGATTGATAATAGAGAGATTAAGAGAAGAGGGGGTTATTACTAAATCAGAATTAAAGATATGGTTAAAAGATAGATATAGAGAGGGCTTTTTTGATGTTGATGCAATTTTAATGGAATTAATTAAAAAAGAAATAGTAAAAGAAACATCAGTAAAAGGAATGCCTTCTGAATTAATCTTTCTTATTAACGATCTTTTCATGATAAGAAGACCTCCAATTAAACTACTCAAAAATCCTGTAGAACGTGGACTTCCGGAGAGATTTCTCGAGGAATACAATGTTGCAGTAAGAAAATTCTTCCAAAAGTATCGTCCCTCAGAAGAAGATAATATTAAAATTTTAGATGAAGTTATTGGAGACCCCCAAGTCTATGAAATTCTGAAACTTCTAAGAATTTCAATTGTTACTAAAAATGTATTGGAGAAACTCCGTAAAAAAGGTGTCGATGATATAGATGGAGGCTTAAAGAAATTATGGGAAAATCAAATGATTCATGTATTTCAAGATAGTAAAGGAAATGAGTACTATGCTTTAATTTCTGACTTTCATAATTCAATAGTTTATCCTAAATACATGTTAAATACGATTATTTATCAATATAGAGTAAAATCAAAATCAAATAGTGTTTTGATCGAATATCTAAATGTTCTTGATGATAATTATCGATCTATAAAATTTAAAGCTGAAGTACAGGAAGAAGAATAAAATTTAATACTTTTTTTTATATTTTTATCAATATTTTTTTTAAATAAAATAATTATAATAATTTCTATTAATTAGTTAAATAACCTTTCAATTTATTTGCTTTTTCATGAAATTCCTTATAGAGATTATCGTCCCCTAATTCAAGGCATAAATCAGAAATTTTTTCAAAATACTCAGCGGTTTGGGCAATATCTCCATTTTCTAAACTAAGTTTTGCTTGATGGATTAGTTGATCTCTTTCGAATAAAGGTTTTAATAACGGTGAGGCATCAGTACTAACCTCTAGGATATCTGCTATAATTTGAATCATCTTTTCTCGATTATCCGATTCAATTGCAACCATTGAATATGTTTTCAAACCAAGTATTTCTTCAATTTTTTGCACATTTAAGGCATCAGTTAAATCTTGTTTGTTCCCTATTATAGCAGTGTGGGCATGGGGGGCATGTTCCTTTACTAATTCAATAAAAAATTTACTTTTTTCTACATTTTCCAATGTAGAGTCTGTAATGATAAGAACAGCATCACTACCAAGAATAAACTCATTCCATAGGTAGCTAAATTGTTCTTGTCCAGCAAAATCCCATAAGTGAAAATATAATTTTCCAATTTTAATAGTTGAAATTTTTCCTGTAATAGTAGGAATATGTAGGGATGGGATCTCAGTAGCACATATTAGTTTCGTAGTAGTTGTTTTTCCAACACCTGAAAATCCTACTAAAGAAATCTTTGTCTTAAGATTTCTATGAATGGAATCTATTATTGGATCAAGTAATTCCATAAGAGATGTATCTAAATTATCTAAAGCATCACCAAATGTATCTAAAAATTCGCTTTGAAGATTTGCTAGTTCGCGTTTAGTTCGTGAGAGTTCGTCATTAATATCAGTTATAAACATAAACGTTAATTTTAAATCCTCTTCTAATGCAAAAACTAATTTGTATTTAATATAATCATAGCTGTTAAGTTCTATCCCTATACCTTTTGTAGATACTTCGATTATCTCCTGATAAAGTTTATTAAAATCCTCCTCATATATTCCTTTGCCGAAGTTCTTATTGTATATTATTTTTTCATCCTTTAAAATATAAACTTGCCTTAACATATTTCCCCGTCTAATTCTTATAAAATTTTAAAAATAAAGAAGTCAATTTATCTTTTTTTAAAGTTACAAATATAACTTTACTATTTTTCTTTGATTCTACAATCTAAATTTAAATATTTAAATTTTGAGAAATTGAAAAATATGAAAGGCATAAGATAGAATTATTGAAATTATATTTAAACTCAAAAAAAAGAAATAGATGAATGGTTGCATTATTTACATGCATTTTACAACTGGGTATATCATTTCATGGCAAAATTTTGATTTTATTTCCATTTATTCTAATAAAATCTTATTTGAAAAAAGAATCGTTTAAGTGTTAACAAACTTTTCGAAAATAAATCATTTATTTCAAATTATGTACACTCTAACTTATGTCTTAAAAATTTGTTGTAAAACTATCAAGAATATATCGTGGTGTTACTCATAAATAAAAAGTTAAATAGGAAAATTTGTATAATAAATGATAAAAAACTCTTTTTTTAAAAAATTTAAAATAAAAACAATCTAATAAATAAATTGATAATAAACATGAATAGACTAAATAGAAAAACAAAAAAGGTAATTTCTGTAACCTTTTTATTGATTCTTTCATTGAGCTCGGTTTTAATTATGTTTCCATCAAATGTTTCGAATTCAGTAGATTTTAATGAAAAAACAGAAGAAGACAGAGAATCTAATCTTATCCGTCCATTATTAAATGCACCAATAGGAGAAGATCCTTGGTGGAACGTATCATATCAGTGGCGACAATGTATAAATATTACTAATCCTGGAACTTATAATTTAACTGATAATTTCATGAGCATTCAGTTTGATTATGCTACACTACGAGATAACTATAATATGGATCCTAATTTGTACGACGTCAGAATAGTAGAAAATAATGTAGTAAGAAATTATTATGTAAAGAAGGACTTTCCTAGAGTCGATTATGCAACCATCTGGTTCGAAACTAATTCTACCGCTGGTGAATCTGAATATGACACATTTATGTATTGGGGAAATGCCTCTATTAACTATCGTGGGAGTAAGCATGTTGATTTTGACCCATCTGGAACAGCGTGGTGGAGTTTTGAAGAAGGTACTGGAGTTCAAGACTCCGCTGTAGAAGATTCATTGGGTCTTGCTGATGGTCATCTCTATGGGACTGGGGGTAATTATCCTGTTTATGATTCAGATAGTGCCGTAGGTTCTTATTCTCTTGAATTTGTTGGGAATAATGATTTTGTTTATATAAATGATTCATTGCATTTTACAGAACCAAACGAAATTTCTGCGGTGACTGTCAGTCTTTGGTTTAAAACCTCCGCCAATATAGGTGACTGGACACAAAATTGGGCTTTTTTCGATTTTGATAGATCTGAGTATTTTAACTTCTTTATAAGACCAGATGACGGAACATTAGGTTTTTGCAGTGCAGCTTCAGGATATAGTGGTCAGAATGATTTTTATAGTAGTACTACAGGTTTGAATGATGGAGCGTGGCACTTTGCTTGCATAGTATATGATGGTTCTGACAAAATTATTTATGTTGATGAGGGTGTAGAAGATGCAAGATGGGAAAATGCAATGGGTGGACGAGCTTTCGGAACAGGAACTGATAGATGGGGCTTTTTTGGTGATGGTTCAGAGGCAACAGGAGTAAATGGTGGGAGAAACAATAGGTATTACGAAGGAAATATGGATGAAATTAGGTACTTTGAGTATGCAGTTGCACCAGATGAAATTCAATGGTTGGCAAATTATTATTCTGTTGATATAGATCTATTACCAGTTACAGAACGAGCAGCTGCAGTGACTGTTTTAGTAAAAGATATTGATGACCGATTAGTTCCTGGAGCTGAAGTCTCTTTATGGAAAAATTCTACACATATCTTAGAAGTAGATGGAACTCCCTATACAGAATATACTTTACTTGATGGCACTGTGTCTTTTACAAAAGTTCCATTCGGATTTTACTACATTAGTGTAAATTATACTCTAAATTCAGGATTGTATGAAGAAGTAGTATATGATAGCAGAATTCAACCTCCTGGACAAATAGAATTTAAAGGTTTGATTGTCGATGTCAATGTTACTGCGGATCTTTGGACAATAGATTTTGAAGTAGATGATTGGGATGGAGATCCATTTAACTATGGATTTGTAAAGGTAGGTAATGCCACTGATTATGTGTTAGAGAC
>Ga0114922_10001032_pt1 | contig 26583 bp, 26 predicted proteins | sample AartaG_FD_100975 | JGI IMG/M metagenome (GOLD analysis project Ga0114922, IMG submission 100975) | Deep subsurface microbial communities from Aarhus Bay to uncover new lineages of life (NeLLi) - Aarhus_00045 metaG | ecosystem: Environmental > Aquatic > Marine > Oceanic > Sediment | place... | reverse complement strand
TTAATTATCGAGGGCTTGCCAGAAAGAGCAGGTCCTTTTATTGTTGGTGGTGGAATATCGGTTTATTATTGCAAAAATCAGGATAAGAGAAAGGTTATTTATCATGAATCAGGCCCCAAAAGACATCTGTCCCGGACACATGGAAACAGCCAGGCAGAGCCGGGAACTCAGCAATCTGGTCCAGCGATGCCGGAAAGCGTTCTCCGAGGGGAAATCGTTAAACCAGTCGCTTACGCCCCAGGAGCTCGATGAGCTGCGCCGAAGGTACAGCCACTTCGAGGACCGATACGATGACCGGAACTTTCTGGTTGACTCCTCACACGTGGTCACCAAGGTGTCCACACCCAGGCCTTACATCCATCTGATGTGCAGTAACCACTCGAATGAGCGTGGAATTTTAGGCTCCTTCTGGGACCAGAGCGGATCGGGCTTCTCCAGCCTCGACTCGGTGCTGGCCGGGCCGATAACCTCCCACAAGGACATCTCCTATGTGCCCACCGCGCCCAGGGCCACAGACCACAGAAGTTTTTTCCTCCGCGAACAACTGGATGAAGAAAAGACGGATATCTGGCACATGATACCCCAGAGGGGTCGCGAGGAAGAAGCCTACGACTCGTTCCGCAGCGATCAGGGCCTGGGATATGTGCGTACCGGTGCAGTCCGCAACGGCATATCCTCCGAACTGCTCGTTTTCGTCCCGGTGGTCGATCCCCTGGAGGTCTGGCGGCTCAGGCTTGCCAACCATGCCGACCGCAGCCGCAAGCTCAGCCTGTTCGTCTTTATCAACTGGGGACTGGAATCTTACCCGGGATACTATTTCGATCCCCGGGTGGTCAGCCATGGGCAGCTTTTCAAACAGCTCAACGCTCTGCTGGCTTTCAATAACGACAAAAACAACAAACACCCACGCACCGGTTTCCTGATGAGCAGTAAGTCCTTTGACGGGTTCGACATGTCCGCCGAAGACTTTACCGGCGGAGGACACTTCCGCCTATTCCCCAGGGCGGTGGAGGAAGGATTCTGCCGCGGATCAATGGGAGTACAGCCCTACCAGGGACTGATAGCGGCCCTGCAGTTCGACTTGCATCTTGAATTTGGAGAGGAGATAATCCTCGATTTTCTCCTGGGAGCGACTTCCCCCGACCCGGAGAAAGCGAAAGCTCAGTTGGCCGGGTTTAAGGGAAAATACTTCGACAGTAACGGCCTGGAGCAGGCTTTCGCCGAGCTCGAAAGGTCCTGGAGCAAAATGGTAAGCCGTCACCTGGTTAAAACCCCGGATATGGAAATCAACCGTTTCTACAATGTGTGGTCCAAATATCAGGTAAAAAACATGTCTCGCTTTGTCCACGGCCTGGACAAGATCGGCTACCGGGATGTGCTTCAGCACCTGTTGGGTATCAACTCTTTCAACCCGGAGTTTGTGGCCGCCCACCTTCCCACGGTGCTCCGTTACCAGTACCCCGACGGCCGTGCCATGCGGCAGTTCGCCAGGTTCGAGAACACGCCCCACGACCTGCGGATGTATATGGACAGCAGCAGCTGGATAGCCGATACCCTGGTCGAGTATGTCAAGGAAACAGGAGATACCGAGCTGCTGGAACGGGAGGAAGGTTTCTATAATCCGGAAACCGGACGTGTGGAAACAGAACCGAAAGCTACCATCTACGAACATGCACTGCGAGGACTGAAAACGCTCTACCAGCACCGGAATACCAGCAACGGACTTTGTATGATCGGGCACGGTGACTGGAACGACGCTCTCGACGAGGTAGGAGGAGACGGCGAAGGGGTCAGCGTATGGCTATCTATGGCCCTGGCCTATGCTGCACGAAAATTCCGCGAGCTGACTGTATGGCGAAATGACACCGAGAACACAAAGTTCCTCGACTCCATTATCAACGATATGACCGAGACCATAAACAGCAATGCCTGGGACGGCGGCCATTACGTGTACGCCTTCATGACTGACGGCACCCCGGTGGGCTCGTCCCGCAACGAGGAAGGCAAAATCCACATGAATGTCAACACGTGGTCCCTGTTCAACGGAGTGGCCGAAAAAGGAGGGCATGTCGAGCAGGTCCTAAGGGACGTCTCCAAGCTCAATACCCCCCTGGGACACCTGATGCTTTACCCCGCCTATACCCATAAAAGCCGCTTTGTGGGGAGAATCGCCGATATTGTTCCGGGACTGTTCGACAACGGTTCGGTCTACACCCACAGCCAGAGCTTTCTCCTCTATGCCTTGGCCGTCATGGGAAGAGGAGACCAGGCTTTCATAGAGATGAAAAAATGCCTGCCCGGGGCCACCGTCCCGGACATCGCCACAGGACCGCTCCACCAGATTTCCAACTACGCTGTGGCCCCTAACCACCAGCATTTCGGCAGAAACCATTACAGCAACTTCTCCGGCTCCGTGGCCTGGCTCCGTAAAACTCTGGACCGCATGTTCGGGGTCTTGGCCGATTTCGATTCCCTGGTCATAGACCCTTGCATCCCCTCGGACTGGAAATCCTACGAAGTGGTCAAACACTTCCGCAACTGCCGGGTCAACGCGATTTTCCATAACCCTGACTCTGTCAACAGCGGTGTGGTCTCCGCCTCGCTCGATGGAAAAGCGCTGCCCGTCCAGGACAGGAAACTCAGAATTCCGGCGGGAATGCTCAAAGGACTCGACCAGGCAAAACTTGAGGTGATACTGGGAGAATAAGGTGTTATAAGAGTATCGTACGGCCCTCCAGATCCAGGAGTAATACATGATTGTAATTGATGACCGAAATCTGCCGGACAGGATTGGAAATATAGATATTCTAAACAGGGTCGGACGGCGCGAGATTACCCACGCAATTCACGATATCGACGGAACATACAGTCTGATTCGCGAATGGCGCCCGGTAATGAGCCGGTCATTGTGGTATGCGATGAGCCAGGGGCTGAAAGGCGATTACGACTCTCCCGGGAAGGTAAGCCAAGTCAGCGGGAAGACCGGTTCCGAACCGCTCCCGGAAACGGACAGGTTCTGCATTGAATCGGCGGGACTTTCCGCATTGACGCAGATGGAATGGGCCATCCGTCGGGGCATCGAGATGGGCACAATTGCAATCCCCGGATATGAACTGAGTGAACGGGAAAAGAAAATTAATTCCGAAATCATCCGGAGAATCTGGGACGGCGAAGAGGTATTTGACGAATTCGGCGAATCGCAGCCGCTGAAAACATTCCTCCGCCAAAATACCCCGCGCCTTTTCAGGTTGTACGAGCAGGTATTGAATAACGTGTGCCGGGACAGGAATCTCGAAAAGGCCCGGCGGAATCCCTCTGATTGGCTTGTACCCGGTTCACTCGAGTTCATCAGGTATCTGCACGAGGCGGGTGTTAAGAACTATTTCGTAACCGGTGCCGTCATCGAAACCGACGAAAACGGCCTCCTCCTGGAGAAGGGTATGTACGAGGAAGTTCTTGCGGTGGGCTTCAATGTCGGTCCCGGCAGAGAGATCGAGCGGTTATACGGTTCGACCTGGGATGAAAAGGTTCCCAAGCGCGAGATGGTGAAACGGCTTTCCAGGGAGCTTGGCGTGGACGGCGAAAACGTTCTTATTGTTGGTGACGGCCGTGCCGAGATCAGTGTCGGGGTGGAGATACATGCGGTCACCATAAGCAGGATTCCCGAAAACTCGCCGAGAGACAGGGAGATCCATTCTGAATTGAAAACAAACTATATTCTTGCCGATTACACGAGTCCCGAACTGTACAAGCTGATTTCGGCGGGCGATGCCGCTTGCCGGTGACTCAGTCGCCCAGGACAGCTCGGTAGATTGTCGGATACGGCAAACGGTCAAAATCCGTTATTGGAGGAAGTAAAGTGGAATACCAGGGAAGATACGATGTTTTTGACAATACAGATATGAGAATCTATTCGGTGCTTGGCAGAAAGAACAAATGTTCCATCAAGCATTTTATTGACTGCGACGAACTTGCCGGAAAGGAGATCATCTCTCCGGGCGAGGAGGCGGAGGAAGTCGGAGGGGCGATTGCCGAAGCGTACAGGAACAACCTGCCGGTAATCATTCTGACCGGAGCACATCCGATTAAAAACGGCCTTTCCCCTATTTATCTGGATTGGATGAGAAGGGGTGTACTCAAACTCCTCGGTACAAACGGCGCGGGCACGATCCATGACTTCGAGTTCACCTCGCTGGGCGAGTCAAGCGAGGATGTCCGGGGGGTTCTGGCAAAGGGCGAGTTCGGCATGGCCTTCGAGACCTGCACCTACCTCAACCAAGCCCTGATTGAAGGGAATAAAAGAAAACTCGGCTATGGCGAATCCATCGGCAGATTATATTGTGATGAACAATTCAGAAAATCCGTTCTGGATGCCGTGTTCTCCGCAGTTGCCCCTCCTGAAGGTAAGATTCTGAAACCATATGATGGTTTCGAATATGTCGATTACAGTGTTGTGGGGACTGCTTATCGCGAAAAAATCCCCCTTACCGTTCATGTCGGCATCGGAGCGGATATCCTCGATCAGCATTACAATTTTGACGGTGAGGCTAAAGGCGGTACCAGTGGCCGGGATTTTCTGATCTTCGCCGATATGATAACAAAGCTGACCGAAGGCGGAGTAATTTTGAATGTCGGAACCGCAGTCATGGGGCCCGAGGTGTTGTTGAAAGCGGTGTCCATGGCGGCAAACACCGGTAAGGCGCCGAACAAGATAACAGTTGCCGACTTCGACCTGCGGCCGTTTGTCTTTGACGATTATGTCCGTGACGAATCGAGGTATTACTATTACCTTCGCGATCAGAAAAGCGTTGCAACGCGTATTCCCGAGGTTTTCGGAGGCAAGGGATACTACTTCGAAGGCGATCATGCAACCACCCTGACCACGGTCTACCAGTATTTCCGCAAGCACCTCGGTGACTAGGTGAACCTTCAATCTATCTTTCTCCAGCAGTTTTTCCTGCTGTTCTTTAATGCTGCAATTTGCTTCCTCCAGGCGCTGATTATTAGTCTGTAGTTCCCCGTTTACTAAACCCTGCTGATATTTTCATCAATTCAAATCTTTCTTCCTTTACTGTAGACTGACACAAAAGGTACCCCCTGAACTATCAGCTAATTATGTCCGGAATGAGTTGATTTAGAACATTTAGACTTTTTTACACTGTATAAAAAATATATTCACCTTGATGCGCTCTGGCTCGAATAGATTCGATGCAATTATTAATTATCTAAAATATTATATATTAAGGGAATATAAAAATTGTTCGGAAGAACAAGCATTAGATTTTATTCTTTAATCGATTATTTGTTAGATGAAAGTGTAGTTTAAAATATAACATTATAAGCCTGATTGAATAATATAGTGATACTTTGAAGGAATTATTAAAAAATTGTAACTGAAAGAATATCAATGTATTATCAATTATTATCAAGCATCCGTCTTAAAAAAAATATAAATGGCACGTTATTTGTTTACTGTAATGATCAAGTAATAAAGATAAGAATGTGATTGGAATGTCAGGTCTGTTTCTTCTGTTGCTTCAATTTTTCTTATAGGTAGAAAGAGGTTACCATGAAAGTTCTGTTGGCAGCCGACGGTGAGCTGATGAATTCTACAATGTCCGAGTGTTTGGTCCGGGCAAGGTATTTAATCTTGTTTGATATAGAGACCGGAGAATATCAAGTCTGGGACAACACGAAAAACATGGATTCAGAATCTGAAACAGGTATTCAGCGCGCCGATCTGGCCTCCAGACTCAAAGCAGATTATGTCATAGCGGGTCACTGCGGAGAAAAGGTATTCCAAAGGCTCCAGGGATACGGTATACAAGTAATTCTCGGGGCAGATGGCACAGTGGCAGAAGCGCTGGAAAAATTCAAGGCCGGGAAACTATTACCATCTGTAGTCCCTAGTTTACAACAAATAATGGTATTAGTATAAATCTTAATGTTCAGGTGACAAGATGTGAGGAGGTGATTGCAATGATTGCAACCCCAAATCAAGTACTGGTAGTGGATGACGAAAGAGTTGTCTGCCAAAACTGTGAGAAAATTTTAAGGGAAGAAGGATTTTCAGTAACAACAACATTAACTGGAGAGGAGTGCCTTAACTTAATAAATGAAAGAATGTATGAAGCTGTTATTCTCGATTTGAAAATCCCTGATATCAATGGTATGGAACTTTTAAAAGTCATCAAGGAGAAAAAACCGCTTACCACAGTAATTATAATAACAGGTTACTCATCATTGGAAAGCGGGATTGCAGCTATGAAGTTAGGGGCTGCCGATTATATCGCCAAACCCTTTACTCCGGATGAACTTTCTTTTTCCATAAGGGAAGCTTTAGAAAAGAGACCGGTCGTGGCTGGTGAAGGCGATATTACGGAGCCACTTGCTAAAAAAGAGGAAATTATAGAACCCTTTATAGGGGGATGGGATATTATAAAGCCATTAACCCAAAAAGATGAGCTTGAAGAAGAAAGTAGAGAGTTAAAATATAGTGTTTGGACTCCAGCCCCTCTCAAACCTGCCTATTTCTCTGAATGGGCAGGAGTGCGTATCGGTAAGGATGAGACGGCTATAATTGTATTGAATGATCTGTTTCTTAAATTAAAAGGCAGGGTAGAATATATTGATCTTCCTCGGGTGGGCGAGCAAATAGACAAAGACACTCCCTGTTTCAGGATATTCTATTCGAGCAATGAATCGTCTTCTATCTGGATGGAAGAGGTTTGTTCTCCAGTTTCCGGAAAAGTAATCGAATTGAATCCTCTTGAAATAAGCAAGATAAATATCGTAAATGAGGACCCGTTTGATACTGGCTGGCTTGTGCGAATAGTACCTTCCAGATTATCTGCAGAGCTTAAAGAATTGAAATCACGGAAAATATTGATTGTCGATGATGATGAGATCGCTTGTAAATCACTGATCGAGTATTTCAAGGATGATATCTATTATATTTACCATTCTGAGAATCTAAAGGACCTGACGGAAAGCTTGAAAAATAAACGTTATGATGTGGCAATTTTGGGAAAGAACGTTTATGGAGAAGCAGTCTATGATGCAGCTAAATATATCAGGGACATCGATGTAAACCTTCCCGTTATTGTGGTTACCGATGATGGCTCAACTGAATTTGCTCGTAAGGTCAGAGAACATAACATCTTTTATTATGCTATGAAGCCTTTGGATTTAACTGAAATTAACTTGGTTGTCAAGAATGCCTTTATGAAAATAGAATCGAGGGAAGAATGGTATCAGGAACCACAAAAATTTGAGTCATCTCGTTTTATTAAAAATATACAGACGGTAAATCGTGCCGGCAGAAAGATAGCTATAATAGGTCTGGGAAATATATTTAAAGAGGAAGATAGTATTATTAGTCAAATCCTGTCGGACCGGCTGAAGAAAATGCACATGCCCGTTGATTTGTATATGGATAAAAGAGAAGTCTTTAGGAAAGAGATCATGCCGTATATGGAGAAAAATGATAAGGTTATTATAGTCAATGGAATAGAGATGGGGACCTTGCCGGGGGGGGTCAAGAAATATTCAAAACTGGATATCAGAATTAACCAGATTGGTTATCCCGAGGTTTTACAATGGATAAATGCTATAGGTCTGGATCCTGAAGTGGTGGTGATTGGGATACAAACAAATAAATCAGGATTCGGGAAGGAAAGATTCTTTTTCGATAAGAGGCAAAATGAGGAAATAATTGAGGAAATTCTATCTGAAGTTCTAAACTGATTATAAATAATAATCAGTATGGATTGCACTAATCAGGGTAGACCGTATCAACCGGTAATAAGAACAAATCTTATAATACTTTCCAGGGCCATTGTATGGACCATTCCCTGTAATTTTATATTTACATATAATATTATGGGCAGATAAAGGTTGGATAGATGCATTTTATAAGGTTTGCCAACGTGCCTAAGTTAATAGCCCGATTGTTGTCCGCTAGTGATATATATGTTCCATATTCCCATGATGATAAGCAGTATTTTATAAATCCCTGGGTGGAAAGTAGCCCCGAACACGAATCATTTTTATTTAATCCTTTTCGTACGACTTTGCCTTTCTTGAAAGCCCTCCTTTTCCAGCCGAAATGTTCTGTAGTACAATATCTTCCGACCTCGCTCCCGGCAGAAAACTTTGAAAAGCGGCAAATAATTTTTGGAGTAAAAGCATGTGATCTCCTGGGTAAAAAGGTATTGGATACAATTTTTTTAAAGGAGGAATATGTTGATCCTTTCTACAAAAAACGCAGTGAAGACACGGTAATAATATCGGGGGATTGTACCCAGGCTCTGCAGAGTTGTTTTTGCACCATGGTTGGCCTCCAGCCATATCCGGAGGAAGGCTATGATCTAAATATGTCACCTGTAAGCCGAGGTTATCTTTTTGAAATTGGGTCTGTGGAGGGGGAGCAAATTATTAAAGATAATTTGGACCTGTTCACAGAGCCCACTGTGGAGCAACTCAATAAACGGCATCACCAGAGAATTAAACTCAAGGAAATTGTCGAAGGCCAGAATCAAAATTATATGACAACTGAATCGCGACAACAAATTATTGAAAGGAACCTTAATACTCCAATTTGGCATGAGACATCCCAAACCTGTGTAGAATGCAGCGGATGTAATTATGTGTGTCCCAGCTGCTATTGTTTCATTTTGTATGACCAGCAACATAACCAGACAAATGAGCGATTGAAGGTATGGGATTCTTGTTTTCATGCCGGTTATGCACGCATGGCAGGAGGGATTACTCCCAGGCTGCACCTGGTCGATCGGTTTAAAAATCACTATTACCATAAATTTGATTCGTTCGTCAAGAACTATGGATTTGAAGCTTGTTCAGGATGCGGTCGATGCATCGAATCTTGTATGGGAGGGATTGATAAACGTGAAGTACTGAAGAGTATTGAAAGGTATGTGGAACTGAAATAACCTTGGCCTTCAAGACTCGAATGTAAGGTAGGAGTCATGGAAAATATATTTGCACCGGTATTTCTCCCTCTGGAAGATGTTATAACTGAAACACCGACTATTAAAACATTTGTGATTCGTCCTGAATCCCCTATTCATTTCCGGGCGGGCCAGTTTATGCAGTTAACCGTTCCCGGAATGGGGGAAGCCCCATTTACTCCATCTTCTTCACCCTATAAACCTGAAAAGATGGAAATTACCGTGCTTAAAACAGGAATGGTAACAGATGCCTTACATGGATTGAAGCCGGGTGACATGGTAGGATTACGGGGGCCATTCGGGAAAGGGTATCCCCTAGAGAAGTTTTATGATAAAGAAATACTGGTAGTTGGAGGTGGAGTGGGACTTGCGCCTTTAAGATCGCTCCTCCTGGCCCTTTTCCATGACATTGACAAAGTCAAAAGGGTATCTATCAAATATGGCGCCAAGATGCCGGAGGAATTGGTCTACCGTAAATTCTATGAGAAATGGTCAAAATATGAGAAAGTTGATATGACAGTCACCATTGACACTCCAAGTCCGAAATGGAGTGGGAATGTGGGTTTGGTTACGGAATTACTGAAGGATCCGGATATTGATCTTGAGAATAGTTATGCAATTTCCTGTGGGCCGGAAATAATGTTGAAATTTGTTACCAGAAGTCTATTGAACGTCGGATTTGTTCCACCGCAAATATACCTTTCCATGAACCGGAATATGAGTTGTGGGATGGGGATCTGCGGGCGATGCAACATCGGTCCGTATTATGTATGCAAAGACGGTCCTGATATGAATTATGACCTGATTAAAGACATTCCCGGAATTTTGGGATAACATTCCGGTGGATAAAACATAAGATAGCAAGTATGAAAGAAGCACGACATACAATCTGTTTTTTCTGCTCCCTTGGGTGTGGATTAACCGTAAGTCGAGGTGAAGACCGGGCTTATTACCAACCCAATGCCACCAATGAACTGGAATATCAGCTGGATAATCCAATAAACCGAGGATCATTGTGTGGCAAGTGCAATTATTTATTCGAATTATTGTATCATCCGAAGCGCATCTTCGGACCCCGGATCTTGACATCATCCGGGCACCGGGATGAATGTTGGGAAAAAGTAACATCATACATAATAGAGCAAATAAATGCTCCGGTTGAAAAGTATGGAGCTGAGAGCATAGGAATTATGCTCAATCCCCATCTCACCGTTGAAGAAACAGAGAAGGCAATAAACCTCGCCAAACTTATCGGAACTCCTCACATCGACTATTGTTCATTGGAAGATAAGCCTATTCTGGCTAAGATCCGGCAGTGGGCCTTCCCTCGAAAGAGACTTCCCAATATTGAGGACCTCGAGAGAATGTCCACATCTTTTATTGTCGGGGACTTGTTTGGGGTAAGCCCTGTTTTATCCAGGCACTTTCTTAAGGCCAAATACGACCAGAGGGCCAATAAACTGGTAGTCTTGGAATCTTCCAATTCCCATACCGGATGGTTCGCCGATCTCCATCTGCGGGCTAATCCGGGAACAGAAGTAATGATTTTGACCGGGATTTTAAAGTTCCTATTTGAACGACCGGATGAACTGCAAGAATTACCTTGGAAAGCAGTTGTTAAGGATGCTTTAGATTCCATAGAGATTGCTGATATTTGCAAGTTAACCGATGTGAGCCGTGATCGAATTCAGGCTGCCGCAAATTTATTGATACAGCAAAAACCTTCTATAGTGACCCTGGTCTCCGGCTTTGGCGTATATGATCGGGCAGACTTAGTAACAGAGCTATGTCAGGCATTAGCAGAAGCTACAGATAGTTATTTCCTCCCGGTGTTTACTGGTGCCAATTCCCTGGGCATTCATGAAGCCATTGCTGATTTCAAGCCCGTTCCCGGGATGAGCGCTTCTAAAATGGTGGAAGCCGCCGAACAGGGATCCCTGAAAGTCTTATTGAACTTTGGCGTTGACATCATAAGGACTTTCCCTGGTACACGGGCGATCAATGCAGTCAAACACCTGGATTTTTTATTAAGTACTGCCATTTTCCCAAATGATACCACCGCTATCTCACATGTAGTGCTGCCTGAGGCGCCTTGGATTGAAAAAACCGGCACCACTATTAATATGTTTGGCACCCGTCTAAAATTGAATGTTGTTTTACCACCTCCCGAACACATAAAAACCACAGGAGAGATTTTATCTATTCTAATGGATGCTCTTCGGGAAAGGGGATTCCGCGAGAAGGATATTGAGCCGCCTGAGGCCGCAATACAGGAAAGTCAGGAGGATATTTCTGCTCATATTAAAGAGATCAAAAATTTAATAAAAAATTATTTAGCACTCGGATCCAAAGAAAATCAAAGAATACTGGTTCCAAACGTTGATTTTGCTCACTCAGGTGATGGTGCAATTACTCAGTATTTATCCTGGTCCCGGCGCATGAGTCCGGAACCGTTGGCTATAATTGCAAAAGGAGAAAATGGAGCAAAAGCCTCAGGGATGGTCCGTATACGATCGGGTGAGAATGAGACTACTATCCCGGTAAAAGTAGGGCGCCAGGCCGAAAAAGGGATGATCGTCGCGCCGGTTCATTTCCCCCAAATCCGGGCTCTGCTGGAGTGGGAAATGCTCCCCGAATTGGGCTACTTGAATATTAAACCTGCAAAAGTAACTGTAGAATTTATCTGAGTGTATTATGGAGAAGAAAATTAATAAGCGGGTCGTTTTAGATCTTGACCTGTGTATTGGATGCCAGAGCTGCGTTGCTGCCTGCGCTCTTGGACATTCTGAACAGGCGAATATAATGCTCGGACAAGTTGGCGAAATCGCCATCCTTCCTTTCCATTGTCGACATTGTGAACAGCCTGCGTGTATAGACGCATGTCCAAAGGAAGCATTGGAAAAAGATGAATATGGGTTTGTGCATCGATCCAATTTAATATGCATCGGTTGTCATTCTTGTGTGATCGCCTGTCCATTCGGGGCGATCAGTATGGAGCTTATGCGGCATGTTACTGCAAAATGTGACCTCTGTATCGACCGGGTATTAGATGGAAAAATCCCCAGATGTGTGGCGACTTGTACTTCAGGTGCCCTTAGTTTTAAAGAAATCACCGAGGCAAGTGCTGAAGAAGTCTGGGTAGGTGGTCGGATTTCTTCACGTGCTATCATACGAAGGATGTAAAGTGAAATATAAAAAACTATCAGGAGGGCCATAACATATGGAATGCCCACGATGTAAAATTGAAAATCCACAGGAAAATAAATTTTGTAATGAATGCGGGTATGACCTGAGAATTAGTGTTGTGCAATCAATGTTAGCCAAAGCCTGGGAAATGGAATTAAAAGGCTTATACCTGGAGGCTGGTGCAGAATTCGAAAAAATATTGGAATCAACGCCCCGGGGGGATATTCACCTGCATGTCGGAAATTTGTATTATCGATTGGCCAAACTGAAGGAGGCAATTTTTCATCTCGAACGTGCCCTCGACTTATGCCCTAACAAGGCGGATGTTCACTACAGCCTTGGCTTAGTGTACTATAAAGAAGCCCGGATTGATAAAGCCGTGGAAGAGTTTAAAGAAACATTGGAATTAAATCCAAATTTTCATGCTGCCTTGTATATGTTGGGGATTGTGTATTACCACCAAGGCAAATTGGATGAAGCCTGTGAGGTTTATAAAAAATTAATTGAAGCCCATCCCAAATATATTATTGCCTATTATTATTTGGGCGTCGCTTGTGCGGCGAAAGGACTCACCAACGAGACGATCGAGGCATTTAAAAAAGTTCTGGAAACGAGTCCGGATGATGCTATGGCCTATTATCACCTGGGTATTGCTTATGAAAAGAAAGGAGACCTCGACGCATCCATTGCAGCCTTTCGCCGGGCGGTGGAGTTGGATCCCGAAGATATTCGTTCCAAAGAAAATCTTAAAACATTAGAGGGCATGCGGGAAAAATTTTCTTAATATAAATATATTCTCCATCAGGAGAGTAAAACATATGGATAATGTAGGTTTTTATCTTATTGCGTTTCTTTTCTTTCCGGGGATCCTGTTCACCGCAGTGGTTGGCTTGGTGTTTCAATGGGTGGATCGGAAAGTCTCTGCTCGTATACAGTGGCGTAGAGGCCCTCCATTTTTTCAGCCGTTTTATGATGTCGTAAAACTCTTCGGTAAAGAATTAATTGTCCCACGGATAAGTTCTCAGACCGGTTTTCTGGTGGCACCGCTTGTAGGGTTTGTTGGAGTTGCTCTGGTTTCGACAATCTTATGGTTAACAAATCTCGACCCCGCCAAGTCTTTCGTAGGAGATTTAATTGTTGTTTTCTACCTTTTGGTACTGCCTTCTCTGGCTATTATCTGGGGAGGCGCCTCTTCAGGAAATCCTTTCTCAGCCATTGGTGCAAGCCGGGAGATGAAACTTCTCCTCGGATACGAACTCCCATTTATTATATCTATATTAGTAGTACCATTTAAGTTACACACCCTTTCTCTGGGGAACATTATCCTCATTCAACAACAGGAAGGGTTAGTTATTGGTAATATTTCTGTTATACTGGCATTTTTGATAGCGATAGTGTGCGGGCCTGCAAAGTTGGGCTTGCCTCCCTTTGACATGGCGGAAGCCGATACAGAACTCATGGAAGGAGCCATCCTCGAATATTCCGGTGTGGCATTGTGCATCGTCAAATTGACCCAGTCCATGTCTTTTTTCGTGCTGCCGGTCTTTTTGGCGATCGTCTTCTTGGGAGGATTGCCGCTCACTGGCTTGCATCTTTTATGGTCGCTTCTAAAAGTTCTGGGTATCGCGGTTGTGTTTATTCTAATCAAAAATACCAATCCGCGGTTGCGAATTGATACTGCAATGAAATTTTTCTGGGGTCCCATGACACTCCTCGCAGTATTAGCCATGGTTTTAGCCTGTCTGGGCTATTAAAAATTTGAGGGCATTTCGCAATTATCCAGGGAAATACTCCTTACTTTATTTAAAGTCTGACTAAAGGCAAATGAATATATTTAAGAAAGCGTTAACAAAGTCTCCCTGGGTCTATCATGTGGGGACCAGTGGCTGCAATAATTGCGATATAGAAATTTTAGATTGTTTGACCCCTCGATTCGATGTAGAGCGGTTCGGGATAAAATTGGTGGGCAGCCCGCGACACGCTGATATTTTGCTTGTCAGCGGTCCGGTAGCATCCCATTGCAAGGAACGTTTGGAACAGATATACAAGGAAGTTCCCAAACCTTGCCTGGTGGCGTGTGTTGGTGTATGTGCCTGTTCCATGGGGATTTTTAAAGATGCATACAGTGTGGCGGGACCTCCGGACAGGGTTATTCGGGCTATCGATCCAGAGGCTAATTTCATTTATATTCCCGGCTGCCCACCCCGTCCCGAAGCTATCATCATGGGGATAGTGAAAGCCTTGCAATCCCTGAATGGAGATGCCTTGTGACTGCCACCGAAATGATGTTCTATCTTTCTGAAACTTTTCATGAAAAGGTGCGGTTTGAAGCCGCTTCAGATAAGAGGTTGTATGTCCGGGTGCAGCCGGAGGATCTAAGGGAGGTTATTCGCTATGTATTTGAACAGAGGAAGGGCAGGCTTTCTACTGCAACAGGGATAGATACACGGGAAGGTATCGAAGTTATGTACCACTTTTCCTTGAATGGTTTCCCGCTGATTACCACTATCCGCGTAACCACCCCGAAACATATGCCGGAGCTGGACAGTGTTCAGGATATCCTGAAAGGTGCATATTGGATTGAGCGGGAAATTCACGATTTTCTTGGAGTATTTTTTAAGGGACATCCAAAATTGAAAAGGCTGTTCAAGTCTCGCGATATTCCGGAAAATATTTATCCATTACGAAAAGACTTCGATTTGGACAAATTCAGAGAAGACAGGACTGATTCATGAGTACGATAATTCCCATAGGACCATTTCACCCCCTCCAGGATGAACCGGCAAACTTTCTGCTAACTGTCGAAGGGGAGAAAGTTATCGATATAGAAGCCAATATGGGCTATATACACAAAGGCCACGAATTACTGGGTCAACATAAAACATATGATCAGGTCATTATCCAGACAGAGCGGATCTGCGGGATTTGTAGTGTTTCCCATACGGTCTGTTTTTGCCATGCAGTGGAAAACCTTTTAGGGATTCAGGTTCCGAAACGTGCCGCATATATTCGGACGATCCTCGGTGAATTGGAGCGGTGTCATAGTCATCTGCTCTGGGCCGGGTTGGCTGGACATTTCCTTGGATATAACACGGTGTTTATGTGGGCCTGGAAATACCGGGAACCGGTACTGGATCTCCTCGAAGCCCTGACCGGGAATCGAAGAACCGCCAGTATCATGAAAGTTGGAGGTGTTCGACGGGATCTTGATGAACAGCATTTTCCCATGGTGTTAGAAGTAATGAGTACTCTTAGAGGAAAGATGCAAATGTTACTGGATGCGGTAACTGATGACCCGGTTATTCATTCCCGTACCAAAAATGTCGGGGTATTGACTTATGAAGCCGCCGTCGATTGGTGTGTGGTGGGACCGACAGCAAGGGCTTCCGGCGTCGATACCGACGTTAGACGTGATGAGCCTTATGGGGCATACCAGGATGTAGACTGGAAAGTCATTTTAGCCAAAGATGGTGATGTATTTGCCAAAGTGGCGGTTCGATTATTGGAAATCATTGAGTCTACTAAAATCGTTGAACAGTGTGTGAAACAGTTTCCCAAAAGTTCGATCTTGAATGAAGTAAGAGATATCCCTGTCGGTGAGGGTATAGGGCGCTACGAGGCCCCACGGGGGGAAGACATTCATTATGTGCGGTCCAATGGAACCAATATGCCGGAGAGATGGAAGGTCCGTGCGCCCAGTAATGTAAATGTTCCATCCTTCCATGCCTCCTGCATCGGTGAATCTATCAGTGATGTTACCATAACCCTTGCCTCCTGTGACCCCTGCTACAGTTGTACGGAACGGATGGCAGTAGCCGTTGCTCCCGATTCTAAAAAATTATTGCATTCCTTCGCTGATCTGGTCCGGATGGGACAGGAAAAGACAAGAGCAATTGCCCGGGAACTGGGAAGACCTGCCGAGCTTCCCCTGAAATTAGACCTGTAAGAAGCTCAGGCGTAAAGATATATTTATAAAGAAGTTATAGCTATAAATAAGGTAAAAATCTATGAATGCATTATTATATCCGGTCTTTCTTACCGGTTTATTCGGTTTAGTTTTATTCATCTTACCCAGGCGCATCCGATTCCTGACAAATTTTCTAACCATTGTCGGAACCCTGGTGGGTTTTATCAGTGCCCTATCCCTGATAAGAAAACCAGGTATATCCGCAAGTTGGGAATGGTTCGCCATAGACAATCTTACATTTTCCTTAGATTTCGCCCTGACCTCATTGGGGTTAATGGCAATGCTGTTTATTACCTTTTTTGGGTTTATTATCAGTGTGTTTTCCGCAGGATATTATGCTAACCGTGAAATTTCCCGGTTTTATTTTCCTTTTATCCTTTGGTCTGTTGCAGTCTCAACAGGGATTGTTATTTCCGATAGCTTGTTTCTGCTATTGTTGTGCTGGGAAGTAACTACAGTCCTATTGTATTACCTCATAAATATGGGTTCCGGTTCAGCCAATGCTTCAGCAGGTAAGAGTTTCGTAATATTGGGTCTCTCCGATGTACTCCTGTTATTAGGGGTTGTTATTATATGGATTCAATATGATACTCTCCAGATCAGTGCACTGAACATACAAGTTGAAAGTAATCTCACCACGGCTGTATTTATTTTCTTTTTAACAGCAGCTCTGGCAAAGGCGGGAGCCATTCCGGTTCATTCATGGATCCCCGCAATTTCCGAGTCTGCTCCGACACCGGTGATGGCGTTTTTTCCGGCGGCGCTTGACAAATTGCTGGGGATTTACTTTTTAGGATTGATCAATCTCTCTATTTTCAGGGTTTCCCATAGCCTTTCTATGCTCATGCTAATTATCGGCGCAATCACGGTTATCATCAGTGTTATGATGGCTCTCATCCAGCACGATCTGAAAAAGCTCCTGTCTTTTCACGCCATAAGCCAGGTTGGATATATGGTACTGGGAATTGGAACGGGCACCATGGTTGGGGTTGTCGGTGGACTTTTCCACATGGTAAATAATGCTATATATAAAAGTTGTTTGTTTCTGGGGAGTGCCGCGGTAGAAAACCGTGTTGGTACCACGGCTTTGGATAAATTGAGCGGCCTTGCCCGGAAACTGCCGATTACCTTCGGGTCAATGGTAGTAGCCTCGCTTGCCATTTCCGGCATACCACCTTTAAATGGATTCTTTTCTAAATGGTTAATCTATCAGAGCTTGGTTGATCTAAATCAACCTGTTTTCCTGGTCGCCGCTATTTTCGGAAGTTCTTTGACCCTGGCTTCGTTTGTCAAGGTAATCCATTCTGTCTTTTTTGGAACCCCTGGGACCGGCTTTGAAAATGTGAAAAGAGAAGGTTTTTCGATGTCTGCCCCTTTAGTAGTTCTATCCATGTTGTGCATTGCATTTGGAATATTTGCCTACTTGCCGATGGAATACCTGTTGATTCCAGCAGTGGTGGTGAGTTTTCCGCAGGATGCTGTCCCTGTCGCCAGTGATGCAATATGGAACCCCACTCTGGCTACCGCACTAATTATAGTCGGTCTGGCAATAGGTATGTTGATATTACTCATCGGGAAATTTTTAACAAGAAGGCAAGCAGAGGTATTTGTAGGAGGAAGTGAGTTTTCAGACAAGCTGATGCCTGTGCCCGGTACAGACTTTTATAATACTATCACCAATATGGGTGGCTTAAGTGCGGCATATCGGGATGGTGAAAAAGGAACGTTTGATATTTACAATCTGGGTGGTCGTATTGGAAATGTCGTAGTTCAGAGCCTCCGGGCTTTACATAATGGGGTCCTGTCAACATATCTTTCCTGGTGCATTATAGGATTAGGAATTCTCTTATTCATTCTAGTCCGCTAACGTTTTTAAAATGAGTGGGTTTTATGATTACTTTTTACCTGCTTTTAGGGATTATGATTCTGGGATCAATTGTGGCGATAGAAACACGCAATATACTTTCTTCGGTTATCTCGGTCGGAATAGTCGGTTTTACCCTGAGTATTCTATTTTTATTGCTGGGTGCGCCGGACCTGGCAATTACCCAGGTAGTCGTTGAGATCTTAGTCCTGGTTATTTTGATTCGGGCCACCATTTCTGTAGATAACACTGCTATCGAAGCATATCGTGGTACCTTTGCTATAGTGTCAAGTTTGTTCTTTTTAGGGTTGTTTCTGGTATTCGCCTCATACGCATTCCTGGAGATGCATGCATTTGGGAAGCCTTTAATGAGGACTTCTCAGCATTATCTGGATAAGGGCCTGGCAGAAACCGGGGCCAGTAATATAGTAACGGCTGTAATACTGGACTATCGTGCCTATGATACATTGGGTGAAGCGACGGTTCTTTTCGTATCCGTATTAGGCGCCACGGTTATCCTGCGGAGAATCGGCCGTAAAAGGGGTGGTAAATCTATAGAAAGTACCGGCAAATGATGGAGCGTACTCAATGGGGATGAGTCTTATTGTAAAAAAAATTACCCAATTGCTGATCGGGCTGATTTTTCTGTTTGGTATTAACATTACTTTGTTTGGACATTTGAGTGTGGGAGGTGGTTTTGCAGGTGGGGTTATTCTGACCTGTGGTTTTATCCTGCTTATGTTGGCTTTCGGGAAAGACACAACCCTTGGTAAAATGAGAACAAGCGTGGCTCGTTTTCTGAGCTGCACCGGAGCCTTGGTATTTTTAGCTATCGCTCTGTTGGGTTATATCGGGGGTGCCTTCTTTTTAAATTTTCTGGATCCCGGCCAGGCATTTCATTTACACAGCGCCGGTTTTATTCCATTTGCCGATATCGCTATCAGCATACTTATCGTATCCGCTATTTTTGCCCTGTTTGTATTACTTGTTCTTTCCGGGCGTTTTACCGAAGATTCCGGGAAATATACAGAAGATGATGAATTATAAATAATATAGAGCAAAGTTTTTAAGGAGTAGTGATGACCATCTACTTGATGTGCTTATTACTGTTTGTGATGGGATTGTATTGTTTAGTAGCAAAAAAACATCTTATAAAAAAAATTATCGGCGTGGCAATTTTGGATTATGCAGTCAATCTGTTCTTAATTCTGATTGGCTACAGAGAAGGCGGGGCACCTCCCATACTCTTCAAGGAGATGAATCAACAGGTCTTTTCCCAACAAAGTGTCGATCCTTTACCCCAGGCACTGGTTTTAACCTCCATTGTAATCGGGTTGGGGGTGTTGATCATGATGGTAAGCATTGCCTTACGTCTTTATGAAAAATATAAAACATTTGATACTTCTGAGATAAGCAGATTGAAAGGATAAAGAAATAATTACAGACTTCTGTTTGCCGGTAATAACTTGTTTATGAGGTTGAAAAGTAATTATGCAGCAATTGTTTCCATTGTTCGTCGCTATTCCATTAGGTACAGCATTTCTGGTCCTCTTTTTCCCCAAATCGCTCACCAGAGTAGTTGAAGTCATTCTGGTAATTTCAAAAGTCATATTACTTAGTATGGTTGTTGCTCTAATCGGTCATGCTCCGTTTTCATATTTTGTGGGAAAGTGGCAGCCCCCTTTAGGCATCACGCTGGTTTCTGACCAAATCAGCACGTTGTTATTACTCGTTATAAATATTGTGGGGTTATTATCTCTTTTATATTCATTTAGATATATGGAGATGTATACATCCAAGATAAGGTTTTACGCACTTTTTATGTTAATGGTAGCAGGAATGAATGGGGTGGTCATTACAGGTGATATGTTTAATTTGTTCGTGTTTTTGGAAATTGCCACTATCTCCTCCTATGCACTGGTGGGATTCGGGTGCGAACATGAAGAGTTGGAAGCTTCTTTCAAATATATGATCTTAGGCAGCGTTTCATCTACATTTATCCTGCTGGGGATTGCAATTCTATATTGCACTTTTGGAACCCTGAATATGGCTGATCTGGCAAACTCGATTTCGGTTAATGGAATAAACAAATCGGTTCTTTTTGCCGAGACCCTTTTTATTATGGGTTTTGGTTTGAAAGGTGCTATGGTGCCGTTTCACGCGTGGTTACCGGATGCTCACCCGTCCGCCCCTGCCCCGATTTCCGCCATGCTCTCAGGCGTACTCATCAAAGCCTGTGGTATATACGCTATCATTCGGGTTTCTTACCACGTCATCGGTATGACCCCTCTCATTCATATAATATTGATGTCCCTGGGCATGTTGTCTATGGTTGTGGGTGTATTACTTGCGGTCGGGCAGTGGGATTTCAAACGGCTGTTAGCCTATCACAGTATTAGTCAGATGGGTTACGTAATGGTAGGAATCGGGCTGGGCACTCCTCTGGGCATCCTCGGTGGGTTGTTCCATTTGGTGAACCATGCTTTTTTCAAGTCTCTCCTGTTCTTATGCTCCGGTGCAATTGAGTACAGTACCGGCACCAGAAATCTAAAGGAAATGGGAGGACTGTTTAAAAGAATGCCGGTAACTTCAGGCTCCTGCTCTATCGCATCCCTTTCTATATCCGGAGTACCGCCGTTTAACGGTTTCTGGAGCAAGTTGATCATTATTATTGCCCTGGTTCAGGCGCAGTATTATGCAATGGCCGCTGTTACCGTTGGTGTCAGTTTTCTCACCCTGGTCTCCTTCATCAAGGTACAGCGATATTCTATATTTGGAGACCTTCCTGAGAAATTGAAGAAAACCAAGGAGGTTCCAGTTTTAATGGGAACGACGCTCGTCATTCTGGCAATATTATGTCTGGTGACCGGAGTTCTGTATCCGTTTTTTGGAGATACCGTGTTGGAAATGGCGCGGGATGCCTTAATGGACCAGCAAAAATATATTCAATTGGTATTACACTTGTAACCCAATAGTCACCTTGAAAAAATGATGCTTTTAATACGAGTTTCTGGAGTATCATATGGCATTTAAAGAGAACTCAATGCGGTTAAAATTAAAAATTCGCTTTTTTGATTTTCTTTTATTGTTCCTTGTCTGGTGGGCACTCACCTGGACAATGGACCCGATAACCTTGGGTGTCGGCGTAGTTGTTGCGGCGGGCATTGCACTTTTTTTATCGGATTTGTTCCCTCCTAACATGATATTGCTATTTACCCCACGGCGTTTTTTCTGGCTTCTGGTATACATCCCCTATTTTTTCTATTATGTATTCAAGGCAAATCTCGATGTTCTCTACCGTGTACTTCATCCGGACTTGCCCATTAATCCAGGGATAGTAAAGGTACGTACCGGTCTTACTACCGATCTGGGAAAGACATTTCTGGCAAACTCTATTACCTTAACTCCAGGTACTTTATCGGTAGATATAGAGGGAGAATATCTTTATGTTCATTGGATTAATGTAATTTCGGAAGACGTAGAAGGGGCAACCAAAATCATTGTAAATAGATTTGAAAATATTATCAGGAGGATATTCGAATGACCGGTTGTATTGTAGTATTAATTATATGTTGTTTCATGTGTCTTTACCGGGTCGCTTTTGGTCCGACGCCATCCGACCGGATAGTGGCTAACGATATATTAGGAATTCTGGTGGTTGGATTTTGTGCCATATATTCAGCCGTAAGCAAACAAGATTTATACATGAACATTGCCTTGGCCTGGGCATTATTGAGCTTTATCGGAACGATTGCTTTAGCAAAGTTTCTGGAAGGGAAAACTTACGATGACTGAATCAATCGGGCTTATTTTAATCATCGGCGGACTTCTATTTGACTTTTCGGGCTGTTTGGGCTTGGTAAGGCTGCCAGATGTATACAACCGTCTCCAGAGCGCGACCAAATGTGTTACTCTTGGGACCTGCTTAATTCTCTTAGGTACAGTCTTTTATACTGGTTTGAATGCAGTAGGTATGAAAGCTATTCTTTGCATTTGGTTTATTTGTATGACTTCACCCACTGCAGCACATGCCATCTCAAGGGCTTCCCATAGAGCCGGTTATAAATTATGGAAAGGTAGTGTGTGTGACCGGTATCTTGAAGATCGACAAGACAGTCAAAAAAAGAACACTCCTCAAGTATTGGCAGAGGACTAAAATTATGAAGAAACCTAAACTGAGGGAATTGAAAGAAGCAATTACAGCATTGTGGGAAGGTCCGTATACTGCAGACTTTCCAAAATGTCCTCCGACCATAGCAGTAGAATTTCGGGGCAAACCGGAGTATCAGAAAGAAGATTGCATTGGATGTGGGGCTTGCAGTGAAGTATGTCCCGCCAATGCAATAGAAATGACCGAAGAACCCAGGGACGATAAGATATACCGGGTATTAACCATCCATTTAGACAATTGTGTTTATTGTGGAATATGTGAGGAGAAATGCACCACTGAAAAGGGGATTATTCAGAATCGAGAGTTTGAGCTTGCCGTTTTTGACCGGGCGGATGCGGTTGAAAAAATCGAAAAGGAGATGGTTGTGTGTGAAATATGCGGCAAGCCGTTTGCTACCAAGGATCACTTAAAATGGATTTATCACCGGTTAGGTTCACGTGTTGCTGCAAACTGGACCATGATGCTTATCGGTCTGGGTGAATTGGGCGTGGTGGAGCCAAGCGCAGGACGGGATAAACGAAGGAAAATCGGACGTCACGATAATGCCCGGATTTTATGCCCTGAATGCCGCCGAAACGTGATCCTTTCTGAAGAGTGGGGTCCATTTGAATAAACCTTTCATCTAATCATATCTTCTGAATCCAAGATTTTATTTTCTCCTGAAGAAATATGCCGTTATTATCCTTACCAATTGCGCCGGCCGAATGGGTTTAGTTGTCCGGGTTTTGGTTAGAAATGTCAGGGGGCGAAAGACGCGAGCCTCTTATCTTTATTATTAACCTTAGCAAAATAAGTGCTCCGATAAAATTATTATGGATAATTTGAATCTTGATGAGATTGCTGTTGGACGCGTGCTTATCATTGGCATTGGTAACCGTCAGCGTGGAGATGACGGGGTCGGTCCGGTTTTAATCGACAGATTGTCTTCAGCGGGCTTTACCAATATATTGGACGTTGGGACAGTCCCTGAAAATTATACTAAATTTATTATCCAATATCGCCCGGATACTATTATCCTTATAGATGCTCTCTCCTTTGGAGGCCGACCCGGCAATTGGAAAATCTTAACTCCTGACCAATGTAATGAGTATGGATTCTCTACCCATACTGCTTCTCTGAATCTTTTCGCCTCTTATATTCGCCGATTTATTCCTGCTAAAATTTATCTTCTGGGTATTCAACCGGTAACAACCGGGTTTAAGGTAGGATTGAGTCCCAAATTGGAACAATCGGTCTGTCAGTTAGTGAATGAAATAACACTATAGTCGTATTTGGGACGATATTTATTAAACTTGTTTAATCATTTCTTTTAAATAATATTTGAGAAATTTAAGAAAATTCATCATATTTATCATATCTAAGTAAATTTTTCAAAAAAGTGGGACATTTTAAAGAATATAGGATTAGAATATCATGTATACTTTATTATGGTTGAAAAGTGGGGGTTGTGGGGGAGACAGCATTTCTCTGATGAATCTCGATCACCCGGACCTTTATACTGCACTTGAAATGCATGGAATAAAAGTAGCCTGGTTTCCCTCTTTGAGCTTTGAGTCTGATAGAGCAGTTCACGATATACTTAATAGATTCGTTCAGGGTGGAGAAAAATTGGATTTCTTGATGGTGGAAGGCGCTGTCTGCAATGAAGATAGTGGAAAAACCCACTATGTTACTTTTTGCGGACATCCGATGAAACACTGGATTGTTGAGCTTGCAAAGAGGTCTTCTTATACAATCGCGGTAGGAACCTGTGCATCCTTTGGTGGTATCATTGCAGCCGGTTCTAAAAATATCAATTGGATGGGTCTTCAATATTTACGGAAAAAGCGTGGGGGAATACTTGGTACAGACTACCGCTCCTCTTCAGGTTTCCCTGTAATAAATATTGCCGGCTGTCCTGTGCATCCGGACTGGGTCATAGGAACACTGGCTTTTATCACCAGGGACAAATTCACATTGGACAATCTGGATGAATATCAACGGCCGGACCTGTTTTACAGCAAACTCGCTCATCATGCTTGTCCACGGAATGAATATTACGAATTTAAGGCTTCAGCAGAAGAATATGGGCAACAAGGATGCCTTTTTGAAAACCTGGGATGCAAAGCAACCCAGTGTGAATCCGATTGCAATGAAAGGCTATGGCTGGGACGCACCGGAAGCTGTACCAGGGGAGGTTTCCCATGTGTTTCTTGCACCTCTCCAGTTTTTCCGGATGGATTTTTACCATTTTTTGAGACCCAAAAAATTGAAGACATTCCTACTACTCTTCCTCTTGATGTACCCAAGGCATGGTATGTCGGAATAAGCGGCATGACTAAACTCGCATGTCCTAAAAGATTGACTGTCAATGCAACATCTTTTAAAAAGGTTAATGTGGAACAGGCAAAAGAAGGCAAAACTGAATGAAAAAAACTATAACAATCAGCCCTTTCAGCCGAATAGAAGGCGATCTTGAGTTGAAGGTGGAGCAGGAAAATGGAAAAATTACCAATGCTTATTCTTCAGGAATCATGTTCCGCGGGTTTGAGCGAATACTCAAAGGCAGGGATCCTATGGATTCACTCGTTTTCACCTGTAGAATTTGTGGGATTTGCGGACTTACACACTCGGCCGCCTCATCCAAAGTTTTAAAAGAAGCGTATAAAGCTGAAATGCCTCCAAATGCCTATTATGTAAGAAACATCCTGTTGGCAATTGAAATCATTGCAAACCATCTGACTCAATTCTACATGTTTTTTATGGCAGATTTTCTAAATAAAAAATATAGAAACGAACCGAATTATGATAATATTGTGAGAAGGTTTACTCCTTTTACAGGGGAATCGCAAAAAAAGGTCATCCAGGTGCGAAAAAAAATATTGGAAATTATGGGGATAATGGGTGGGAAATGGCCCAATTCCCTGGTAATGCAGCCTGGTGGTGTAACAAAAACACTTAATTTTGATGAAATTGTCTCCTGTATAGGAATTATGGAGGAAGTAAGAGAATTTTTTGAAAAAACATTGCTTGGCTCTCCTATTGAAAATTGGCTTGAAAACAAGAGTCTGGGCGATATTGAAAAATGGATGGATGATGAAAAAAATTTAGAAAGCGACTTAGGTACATTTATAAAATTTGGATCTAAAATCGATCTTTCAACAATGGGAGTCGTGGCGGAGAAATTACTGTCTTGTGGGGCATACGAGGAACCGGATGGAACGTTCTGGTTGAAAGCTGGTTTATATGATGGTAGTAGCTGGCTTCCATTTGAGCAAATAAAAATTGAAGAACATATTGCTTACTCCTGGTATGAAGGGTATGCTGGAGGTGTTCATCCTTCTAAAGGTATAACCGAACCCACCAGACAAAAAGATAATGCATATAGCTGGTCCAAGTCTCCACGATATGATAATGAGGTTATCGAAGTAGGACCTCTGGCACGGATGATGGTGGATCACGATCCATTAGCCTTGAATGTTTTCCAGAAAATAGGATCAAATGCTTTTACGCGTCAGTTGATGAGAGTTCATGAGACAATTAGGTTGGTGGATAAAATAAAATATTGGCTCAATAAAATCGACCCGGAATATCCTTTTTATATCAAACATCATAAATCAAAGGAATGTGATGGAATAGGTCTGGTGGAGGCAGCAAGAGGAATGCTGGGGCATTGGGCATCCGTAAGGGACGGTAGAATTTTCAATTATCAAATCATTACACCGACTACATGGAATTTTTCCCCTCGGGATTCGGCCGGAAATCCTGGTACTGTTGAAAAATCCCTTATAGGTCTCCAGATAGATGATTCCGAAAATCCGGTTGAGATTCATCACGTAATACGATCTTTCGATCCGTGTATGGCATGTACAGTGCATGCCGTCCGATGAACAAAACCATGATGTATACTTTCATGGTCTCATTCAGATCGGATGTTCCGGCCAGATATTGAAGTAAATAAATGATATGCAAGAGAACAGGGTGATATTTGATTTATTGTGTGTACACTGATCCACGTCGTTGAACAGTAAAAAGTCTTCGGTCAAAACCTTGAACATGCGTTAGATATGATTATAGTATTGGGATATGGGAATTCTCTCAGGGGAGACGATGGAGTAGGAGTTAAGATCGTCCAAAAATTGGAAGCGATGTGCCTTCCGAATCACATAAAAGTCATCGAGGGGGGAACTAGAGGTATTGATGTGCTTATAAATACCGAGGAGTTTGAAAAACTCATAATTATTGATTCAGTTATTAGCGGCGGGAAAGAAGGCAGCCTTTATCGGATGACTGTACCAGAACTACCCGAGACTAAGAACGTGGAGTTAACTACACATGGTTCTTCCTGGATTAGTTTTTTGAAGACTAAGGTTGAATCCGGTGAGAAAGACTATTGGTCAGAAGTAGTTTTTTATGGGATAGAAATAAAAAACACAATGATAGGGAC
>Ga0114922_10001031_pt1 | contig 26589 bp, 18 predicted proteins | sample AartaG_FD_100975 | JGI IMG/M metagenome (GOLD analysis project Ga0114922, IMG submission 100975) | Deep subsurface microbial communities from Aarhus Bay to uncover new lineages of life (NeLLi) - Aarhus_00045 metaG | ecosystem: Environmental > Aquatic > Marine > Oceanic > Sediment | place... | reverse complement strand
CATCACTAAGATGACGGCGCGCACGCGCTTGACCGAGGTGGCCACGGAAGCGACCAGAAAGTAGATCAGCACGAGCTTGCCGAAGACCTGGAAGTCCCGCACCAGCGCGGCGAAGTAGGTGTGCCGCACGTGGCTCATCAGGACGGCCAGATAAAGACCCAGCATGAGCCAGTTCTGGGGCGCGTCCTTGATGCGCCAGCGGTGGACGGCGAGGTGGCCGGCCCACGTGACCAGCGCCAAGCCGATGGCCACATCAACCACCGGAAAGCCCACCAGTCCGGGGACCCAGTCCTGCGGGCGGAAGAATAAGGTACCCGTGTAGAGAAGCAGAGCAATGTAAGCCAAGCGTCGGCCCCTTCATGCTGTCCGGTGCCCCGGGGTAGAGGCCGTGTCGCAAGTGGCATGCCGCGGCTGCCCCTGGCGGGCGCCGACTGCCAACCAGGGGCTCCCGCTGCCGGGCAGGCAAATGAGCCACTGAACTCGGCGGCGTTTGTGCAGCAAAATCAACACGCATTGTCCGAGTATCTCAACACCTGCCCCCTCCGCCTGCCCGGATAAGCCAGTGGCATCTTGATTGCTGGACCCATCCTCGTGCGGGCCGAGCAACGGACGCCAGGCACCTGGTGCAGGCCGTTTGGAAGGCCTGTCGGTAGAGAGGAGCTCTCGGGTGAAGGGTAAGCGGCGGTTTTTGAGTCGCCTAGCATCGGCGGTTGGGCTGAACGATGCTCCGCACTGCTTCGGGCTGTTGCCCCACCTGCTTGTTCTCACCTATCACCGCGTTCTGAAAGCCGACCGGACTCTCTTCCCGCTGTATCCGGATGTGATCGACGTCAGCCCCGAAGACTTCGACCGGCAGATGGCGCTCATGGCCAGGCACTTCACGCCCCTGTCTGCCTCTGAGATGGTCGCCATGATCGACGGCGATCGACCGTGGCCGCGCCACCCCGTGGCCATCACCTTCGACGACGGGTACAAAGACAACCTGACCGAGGCACTGCCCATCCTTCAGAAGCACGGCCTGAAGGCGACGTTCTTCGTGACCGCAGGCGCTGTTGAGCAACGGCAACTGTTCTGGTGGGACTGGATCTGGTATGCGGTGATGCACTGCCGCGGCCCCGTTCTGCGTATGACGTATCCGGAACCGGCCGTCTTTCCGACGGACAGCCCGGCCGCTCGGCGGATTGCGGCGGAGGCCATCATCACGATGGTGAAGTCCGCACCGGACGTCGACCTGGGTCGTTTGAAAGAGGCCCTGGCAGAGGCGCGGCATGAAGAAGCACCCGAGCGCGCGATGGCTGAGGCGAACGTGCTCACCTGGGACGACGTCCGGGCGCTCGTCGCGGCGGGCATGGAGGTCGGTTCCCATTCGCTCTCCCATCGAGTGCTGTCGCACCTTCCCGAGGCAGGGCTGGCAAGTGAGCTCCGGGGGTCCAAGTCGCTGCTGGAAACGCGCTTGGGCGCGAAGGTCGTGTCGCTCGCCTACCCGGCGGGAGGCGTCCGGCCCCACGTGCGCCGAGCCGTCGCTGCAGCGGGGTACGAGATCGGCTTCGGCCCCGCCGGCACCGCGGACCGCGTAGACCGGGTATGCCGTTACAGCGTGCACCGGCAGGGGATCGACGTCAGCGAGCCGTTCCACCTGTTCCGTTCGACGCTGATGATCCCGGCCGTCTTCGGCCGACAGGGCAGCGGGCCGGGGCTGGCTCCCTCCAAGTAGAGCGACCCGCGTGCCGGCCCGAAAGGAGAAAGGTCCCCTTTCCTTTCAGCAGGGGTGCCGGAAGTGTGGGGGTTCCTCCACACTGCGTTCAGAAGACACCGCATGAAGCGCCGCGGGAAGCAGTGGGCGCAGCGCGAGTGATGTCCCAAGATCTTGGCAAGCAATGCCTTACGATCACGTGGAAATGGGCGGCCGAACCGCGTCTGATGGCACGCCGATTGCTTTTACGGTTATTCCTTGGAGGTTCTTGATGAGGTCGTACGCATGGACTCGTCTAGTCAGGTCGGTGGAGGGGAAACGGTGAAGAAATTGCTCATGGGGTTGTTCCTCCTGGCTCTGCTCTCTGGGCAGGTCCAGGCCGTGCCGAGCCTTCAGCTTTTCAGCCCCGACGCGCACTACGATGCCCAGAACAGCTACTGGGTGAGCATCGTCGAGCCGTTCGAGCTCTGGGTGGCCGGGGCTCAGAGCCCCGAGTGGGTGCACGAGGTCTCGAACGTCAGCTTGCTCGTCGCGGTGCCCGCTGCATTCTGGGATCCCACCGCCAAGATAAGCATCGACTCAATCACGTCCGCGCGTGCGGTCGATGCGGACACGAATCCGGCGTCCCTCTCGCTTACCCTCACGGCGGCAAACCTGACTTCCGTGGACGGCGACGGGAATCCGATTGCCACTACGCCAGACGCACTGGACATCTTCAGCAACTTCCCGGACCACGGCGTTTACCCCGCCTACTTCTGGCAGGTCCCCCTCGCTAACCTCATGATCGGCACGGTCCAGGAGGACGTCTACGACTTCGGCGAGGATTTCGACCTGGCCAATCTGCCGTCGTCCGCACCTGACGTGGGCGACGTGCAGTATTACCAGGTTAGCTATTCGCCGTACAGGCCAGACTTCATGTTCGAGATTGACCTGATCGGCCTGGCCCACAACGGACACACCCAATGGCGGTTTGCGCCGTTCTCCCATACTGCCGTGGCATGGCCGCTGCCTGAGCCGTCGACTTTGGTATTGCTGGGGCTGAGCCTGGCGGGCATGGGACTACTGAAGCGTCGCAGCCGCAAGGCGTCATAAGGCACGAGGCAGCCTTGACGGTGCTCCCCACGTAACGCCCGCTTCCTTCCTGAAGCTGGATCCGCATCTCCCTTCATCGCGCGTGGCGATTTGTGGAGATCGACAGCGCTGGACTTGCCCATGGGGTCCAGGGGGGCCTTGGTCAGCCCGGGGTCGGCGCCGCCGAGACGCTTGGCCCCCCTTCTTGACCAGCCAGGCGACCCTCCACAAGCAGCGGCGGAGTGGCCTCCGGGGTGTGGTGTGCCGTGTACAGGCTAGTGTTGATTTCGTGAGACGGCAGCGGTCGTCTGGAATCCAGGGCACCGCGATGCGCCTCAGATGCGCTGTCGAGGCCGCAATGGCGTGGGCGCCAGCGGCACGGTCTTTGCGGTACCAAGCCACACGGCCGCATGATCAAAGTGGGTGCGGCCCGGAAGTGCTCTCAGGACAGAAGGGGTTCCCCGTGGCACAGCGATCCTGGATGTTCGCAAGCACTGTCGTCATTCTTCTGGCATGTGGTTGCACCTCCGCTGGCGACATCAACCGCAAACTGCCCGTCATGGGCATGGCGTTGGCTAAGGTCCCGAACGAGCAGTACATCGTCGATCCGCCAGACAGCATCGCAGTGGAGCTCCCGGACCAGCCTGAACTGTCGAGCACGCAACAGGTCCGTTCGGACGGGGTCATCGTGCTGCCATTGGTCGGCGAGGTGCAGGTGGCCAGGAAGACGACGCCGGAAATCCGCGAAATGCTCGAGGAGATGTACGCCGAGTACTACAAGGAGTTGAGCATCATCGTGCAGGTAACGGCGTTTCGCAGCAAGCAGATCTTTGTGTACGGCGAGGTGCGACGCGTCGGGCCGCAACCCTACACCGGGTACCAGACGGTCCTGGACGCCTTGGGGAGGGCAGGGGGCGTGACCAGCCGGGCTGCCTGGAAACGGGCAAAGGTGGTGCGGCCAGGTCTGGAAGGGCAGGAGGTGTTCTCCGTCAACCTCAAGGGCCTCCTCTTGGAGGGCGACGCGACGCAAAACGTCCAGCTGGCTGAGGACGATGTCCTCTATGTGCCGCCGACGGTGCTCGCCTGGATCGGCTACCAGATCCGGAGCCTGCTGTTCCCGGCATCCGCGGCGGCCTCCCTTGCCACACTGCCGGAGGCCACTGCGTATGCGCCTGTTCGCTGAGGATTTCTGGAAAGCCTGGCGGGCCATGTACTTGCAGCACTTTGGCCTGAGGGAGTGCCCGTTCAGCACGGATTCGGACCCGCGCTATTACTACCCCACGGCGCGGCACAGGGAGGCGCTCGCGTGTCTGCTCTACGCCGTTGAACAACGCAGGGGCCTGGCACTGGTGACAGGGGAGATCGGGGCGGGCAAGACGATGCTCTGCCGGGCCGCCCTGGCCCAGTTCGGACCCGCGGTTGAACCTGTCTTCCTGGCGCACAGCTCCCTCTCCCCGCTGGAGTTTCTCCAAGCAGTGTGCATGGAAATGGGGGCGGACGGCTTGGGCAGCTCCAAAGTCGAGCTGCTGCATCAGCTTCGCAAGCTCTTGGCCGCTCGCCAGCAGGAGCAGGCCATCGTCGTCCTGCTGGTGGATGAGGCCCAGGGGCTGGCCGCAGAGGTGCTCGAAGAGGTGCGGCTGTTGACGAACCTGGAGACCGCTGGCGGCAAGCTCCTCCAGATACTGCTGGTGGGACAGCCTGAGCTGCGAAGCCAGATCGCGGGCGGCGGGTTGAGGGCGCTGGACCAGCGCTTTGCCGTCAAGTTCCACCTCGGGCCGCTCGCTCGGCGGGAAGTGAGCGAGTACGTCGATCACCGGCTGAAGGTGGCCGGCGCGGCGAACCCGGCCGACATCATCTCAGAGGAAGCGAAGGATCGAGTCTATGAGGCCAGTGGTGGCATTCCGCGCCTGATCAACATTCTATGCGATCAGGCCCTTCTCGATGCCTACGGCCGGGGCCGGGACGGCGTCACAGCGCAGAGCATGCGCCGGATCGTGGATGAGTTCGAGGGCTACTACATGGTCGATGGTCGCGCGGGCCCGAATGGCTCGGAGGATGCCCGCCGGGGCACAGAGCATGGTACCCGGCAGCCGGGGCCGCAGGCAGATGTCGCGGCCCGGCCGCCAGCACGCGACGCCGAACAACCACTGGTGAGCAAGGACGTTCTGGCCCGGATTGCGCGGGCACGCCGGAGCGCGTCGGACCGGAGGACGGCCGGCGCTACGGGGCCCGGGACCGGCTCCGCCCACCGGCACGTCAGGCTCGAATGCCCAGATTGTGGAACCGTGATCGGCGTGTGCGAAGACCAAATCGGCTCCGGCGGCAGGTGCCCCGGTTGTGGCCCAGACACCGGGATGGGAGGCAACCCGGAGGAGCCGCGTGACTAGGCGTATCCCGGTAGCTGGCCGGGCCCTGGAGGATGAGGCCCGACAAAGCCAGGCAAGTTTCCCGAAGAGCGGGAACAACACAGGAGGAGTTGCCTTCAATGCCTAACGCTCCATCATCGCCACGCGACGTCCTGCGGATTGTCTTCCGCCGCAAGTTGGCCTGGATTATCCCGATTGTGTTGGGGGTCCTGGCGGCTGAAGCGGTATGGTTCGCGGAACCATACCTTCAGGAATGGCTGCCGGCCAGGTACCGAGCGGAGGCCATCGTGCTGCGCAAGGATCTGGCGGCCATGGGCCAGGCGCCCGGCTCGCTGATCTCCCCCGCAAGCGCGAGAGCTACGCTAGAAGTCATCCAGCAGGAACTGCTTATGGAAGACGCCCTCAGGGCTGTGATAACCACCGTCGAGAAGGCAAAGCGCGACCGCTGGAAGGAAGCAGGCTATCCACCAAGCTATCCACAGGATCGGCTTCCTGCCGACGTGGAGAACTGGAGCGAGGGGGATTGGCGCTGGCAGGACCGGTATCACGAGGTGCGGGGGGCCGTCACCATAGCGCGGATGGTGCAAAGACGGGGCATCGATCTGGTGCGCATCCAGGTCCAGCACTCCGACCCCTGGCAGGGGGCCGTTTTGGCGAACGCGCTGGCCGACCAGTATGTCGAGACGAGCAAGGAGGCCCTGAAGGCTGACAGTAGACACAACCTCGGCTTCTACAAAGGCGGCCGGGACGAAGCCCTGGCGAAGGTGCGGGAGGTCGAGGCCGAGCTGGACAAGTACCGCGAGGACTTCTTCGTGGATCTGCCCAACGTGAAGCTGGGCATTTGGGGCAGGCTTCTGGCGCTCCGCACGGAAGAGGACGTGTGCGATGGCATGCTCGACCAGATCGCGGCCAGACGCGCCGAGATAGACCAGCAAATCGAGAACGAACCGCCCACCGTTGAGGAGGAGACGAGCGTCCCGAACCCGGAGGCAACGGCACTCAAGGAGCAGATCCATCAGCAGGAGACATTTCTCGCCATGCTGATGGTGAGTCGCACGGAAGCCCATCCGAGCATCAAGCGTCTTCAAGAGTCGCTTGCGGTCCTCAAGAACGATCTGGCGGCGGTGCCCTCAATGGTGGAGGGGGCAAAGGTGCAAAGGCCGAATCCCGTGTTCGAACAACTGGTGCAGGCAAAACTGGACCTTGCCCGGCAGCGCAAGGGTCAGGAGGCAGCCAAGCTTAGCACGCAGGAGCGCATAGAGGCGACTTACGATCAACTGAAGGAGATAGGCGAAAAGGAGAAGACCTACTACGACCTGCAGCGCGAACGGCAGGAGGCAAACGAACTCTACCAGGGCTACCGGAAGCAGCTTGTGGGCGCGCAGACGCGCGCCGAGGCCGAGGATAGTGAGACGGGCACTCAGGTCGAGAAGGTGCAACCAGCCGTTGAGCCCGCCCTTCCCATTCGTCAGCCCTACAAGAAATGGATGGCCACACTGGTGATGGCTGGCGTGGCTTGCGCGATCGGCCTTGTGTTCGGACTGGAGTTCATCGACCAAACGCTGCGCAATCGCGAGGACGCGGAGAGTCTGCTGAAGGATATGGAAGTGCCCGTGCTTGCCAGCATCCCGACCATCAGATCTCCCGCGGCGGAGGCCCGTCGGCGCCTCATGCGACGCTTCGGCGCAGTCGCTGCTTTGGCAGTCATCCTGGCTGCAGGGATTCTCGCAGCAGACAAGGAATTCAAGCTGGATCTGGGGACGAAGATCGGCTCCAGCGTGCAACACGCGGCAAACAGACTCGGATTGTAGACGAAGACGGGCTCTGGCGTGCAATGAGCGCCACAACTCAGGGGTGTGAGAGACACAATGGACGAAGAGGGCAGGATCTCCCGAGCGATGTCCAGGGCGGGCGCTGGTGACAGGCTTGCAGAAGGGGGCGGTGAGTCCCCGGTCCGTCCGGACCTCCGCCAGGAGGAGGTGGAACCCCGGCCCGCCGGCGCTGCTTGCTCGGAGCTGCACGCCACGGCGGTCATGTTCCACGAAAGGGCCAGCGAGGCCGCCAATCAGGTCCGAGTGTTGCGCGCCAGGCTGCTGGCGATCGATAACGGCAAACCGCCGCGGGTCCTGACCATTTCTTCGGCGAACTCCCAGGAAGGCAAGAGCACGCTGGCCCTTAACCTGGCCATCGCCCTGGCTCAGGTCGAGAGCAGGCGGGTGGCCCTGGTGGATGGGGACGCCTGTGGCGGCGGGCTGAGCGAGTTGGCGGGCGTTGAAGCCACCACAGGACTCGCGGACGTCCTGGCCGGAGACCTTCGACTCAACGGTAACGTGTACCAGACCTCCGTGGAGGGGCTCGACATCATCCCGATGACCCTGCCGCCGGACGATGGGCATTCCGATGCGGCGCTCAAGAGCGAATTCGAGCGCCACGTGAGCCGGTTTGATCGCCTGCTCAGCCAGCAGTGCGAGGGGCTTGTCGCCAAGCTGCGTGAGCTTTATGCGTTCGTTATCATCGACACTCCCGCGGCGCTGGCCTCCAACCATGCCACCGTGTTTGGCAAGCACAGCGACGGCGTCATCCTCGTGGCGCGCCTTGAGCACACGCGGCGTCAGGTCGTGCGGCGGACATGCCAGGAACTGCGGGACGCCGGGGCAAAAATCCTGGGATGCGTGCTGACGGATCGCAAGGATCACGTGCCAGAGTTCGTCTACCGGCTTTTCAGCCCCCCGCGTTACTCTGGATACGGACGCTATAGCTCCTACGGCAGCTACGTAAGAGGCACATCCAAGCGGGGGCGCAAGAAGGACCAGGAAGGCAACTCGAAGACATGAAGGGGGGTCGCGCGCACGGGGCTTGCGGGCAGTCGGCCGCCCGGCGCCGAGCGTGGGCCCTTTCAGCTAACGCGGAGGCCGTTGCATGAACGGGTTGTGGCTGGTGCTGATCGTCGGTTTGGGACTGCCGGTCTACGCCTTCTTGGGCTATCCCGTGCTGCTGTTCGTGTTTGCGGCGGTCGTTCAGGTAGCCCGAGACGTTTCGTATCTCACATGTCGCCGCGACAGGCGCGTGGATAGCCCCGCAGTGCCCGGCGTCTCCGTCATCATTGCCGCTCACAATGAGGAGGGGGTGATCCGGCGCTGCCTCACCCACGCGCTGGATCTCGACTACCCGGCGGATTCCCTTGAGATACTGCTGGGCTCGGACGGCTCGACCGACGGCACCGTTGAAGCGGCTGAGTCGGTGAGCGACTCGCGCGTCCGGCTCATCGCGTTCACGAGCCGTAGGGGCAAGCTCGCCGTCATCAAGGACTGCGTGAGCCGCGCGCGGGGCGAAATCCTCGTCTTCACCGACGCCAACACGGCGCTGGCTCCCGACGCAGTGCGCAACTTGCTGCGGCACTTCGGCAACCCGATGGTGGGCGCCGTATGCGGTGAGCTGCACTTGCTGGCTCCCGACGGCACGTCCGTCGAGGAGGGGCTCTACTGGCGTTACGAGAAGGTCCTGAAGGTCTTGGAAAGCCGCCTGAACGCCGTTCTGGGAGCCAACGGGGCCATCTACGCGGTCCGCCACAGCCTGTTTCCTTCCATTCCGGAAGGGACCATCACAGAGGACTTCGTAATCCCCATGAGCGTGCGGGCGCGGGGCTATCGGGTCGTCTACGACCCGGAGGCCGCGGCAACCGAGGAGGCCCCTGCCCAATTGTCGGGGGAGTTCCGCCGCCGTGTGCGAATCGGCGCGGGAAACTGGCACGCCCTGGGCCAGTGCTGGAGACTGCTGCTGCCATGGAAGGGCTTCGTAGCGTTGTCATTCTGGTCACACAAGGTCCTGCGTTGGTTCACGCCGTTCTTGCTGGCGGCGGCCCTGGGCGTGGCTGTTGCGCTGGCTCGCGAGCCTGCGGGTAGGGTCGCGCTCGCGGTGCAAGGAGTTGCCTACGGTGCGGCGGCTCTGGGCTTCGCGCTGCGGCGGCTGCGTCTGCCAGCCGGCCCGCTGGGCCTGGCTGCTTACTTCGTAACGATCAACGCGGCCATCGGCGTGGGCATGATCCGTGGCCTGCTCGGGCTCCAACGGGCCTCCTGGCCGCCGACCGCGCGCGGGCCGATACCCACGGGTGGAAAGCGATGATCGCGGGCTTGAGCCTCGCTCTCGTCATCTGGTTGCTGTTCGCAGCCTGGGTCGCCCTGCGGGTGCGTAAGCGGCACGTGATGATCTGGCTTCCCAGCTACCTGAAGGGCAACTGGGCCGGCAGGCGCGCCAGTGCGGGACGGGGGCCCACCCACGTGCTCTTCTGCATTGCCGACCACTTCGAGCCCGGTCTGGGCGGGGCGAGCCCTCGGCTCGCGCTCGAGCGGGTGGAGCAGTGGGTCCGCGATTACCCGCAGGTCGTTGCCCCATTCCGAGATGTTGACGGACGGCCCCCCCGGCACACGTTCTTTTTCCCCGCCGAGCAGTACAGGCCCGAACTGATCGAGGCGCTCACGGAGCTCGTACGGCAGGGCTACGGCGAAGTGGAAGTGCACCTGCACCACGACGGCGATACGGCGGCCGGGCTGCGCAGAACGCTGCTGGAGTTCACCGAACGGCTCCGGAGCCACGGCCACCTGGGGGCGGTCCGTTCAGACGATCGTCCACGGTTCGGCTTCGTGCACGGCAACTGGGCGCTGGACAACTCCCTGCCGGATGGACGCTGGTGCGGCGTGAACGACGAGCTTCGCGTGCTGCGCGAGTGCGGGTGCTACGCCGACTTCACCCTCCCCTCGGCCCCTTCACCCGCCCAGACCCGGCGCATCAATTCCATCTACTACGCCCTGGACGATCCTGCCCGACCCCGTTCGCACGACGAAGGCATCGAGGTGCGCGTCGGCGGCAGCAGGCAGGGAGACCTGATGTTGATACAGGGCCCATTGACCATCACCTGGCCCGGCGGTCGGTTCGGCGTCATGCCGAGGCTGGAGACGGCGAATCTGACCGGCGCCCGGCCCGTTACGCCCCGACGCGTGGCCGCCTGGGTCAAGGCTCGCGTCTGCGTGGAGGGGCGCCCGGACTGGGTCTTCGTGAAAGCCTACACGCACGGCTGCGACGAACGGAACCGCCCCGCATTGCTTGGGCCCGGAGCTGCAGCGCTGCACGAATGCCTCGCCAGCGCCTGCAATGACGGCGATCGCTACGTCCTGCACTATGTGACTGCCCGAGAGATGTACAACATCGCCAGGGCCGCCGAACGGGGTTTGCAGGGCGCTCCAGGCCTGTACCGGGACCACGAGATTGCCCCGCCGCCTGCCGCCCGGACGCAAGCAGTAGCCAGTGGGGCCCAACGGAGCGCCGCGCCTTGACGGATGCCGCCGCACAAACCGGGCCCCGACCAAAGCCTCTGAACTGGCGGCTGGTTACAGGCGCCATCGTGCTGCTCTTGGGCACGGCTTTCTGGTGGACTTTCGAGTGGATGGTGATCCGGTGGGATCGCCCAGGCAGCTACTACACCCACGGGTGGCTCGTGGGGCCCATCAGCCTGGGCCTGCTCTATCTGCGCCGTCGGGAACTGGCGGCAACGCCACTGCGCACCTGCCTCTGGGGATTGCTGGTGCTGGTGCCTTCGCTGCTGCTGCACCTGCTGGCCACGGCCTGGCAGGTGGGGTTTCTCTCGGGCTTCGCGCTGCTTGGCGCCCTGGCGGGCCTCGTGTTGACCCTGCTTGGGCCTGCGATGCTGCGCAAGTGCCTCTTCCCCATCGCCTTTCTGGCCTTCATGGTTCCGCTGCCGGACGCGCTGGTCGAGACGCTGAGCTTCAAGCTCAAGCTGCTGGCCGCTGGCGCGGCGACGGGCGTGCTGGGCCTGGCCGGCGTGGCAGCGGTGCGACAGGGCAGTTACATTCGGATCCCCGCCGGCACGGTTGTGGTAGATGACGTCTGCAGCGGGCTGAAGTACCTGATTTCCCTTGGGGCTTTCGGGGCCCTCTTTGCCTATATCTCGCGCCTCCGCCGGGCGCTCAAGGTCGTTCTGTTCGCACTCGCGGTTCCGATGGCCTTTCTGGCGAACGTCGTGCGCGTGACGTTGATGGTCTTGGTGGGCAACTTCATCAACATTGAGGCGACTGAGAAATGGTACTTCCATGACGCGTTTGGCTTCGCGCTATTCGCCACAGCACTAGTGCTGATGTACGGTGCTGAATCGCTTCTGGTCCTCGCATTCGGCCGGGCCCACGCTGAGGCCGCGGGAGGCGCCCACGAGCCCCCCGCCGCCGACCGGCCGCCGGGGAAGGCCGCTCGGCCGGGCTTGGACCGGGCGACCGGCCGACCGGGGGCGCTGGCGGGCGCCCTTGCGCTCGGCCTTGCTCTTGTGGCCGCTGCTTCCGTCTTCCTGGCCTGGCCGCGCTCCGCGGCGCCCCCGACCGACGTTTGGGCGAGCATTCCACTGGAGCTGGGCCCATGGCAGGGGAGCGAGGGCTCTCTCTCGGAACACGAGTACGAGCTGCTGGGCACGCGCGATGTCCTTGTCCGCATCTACCGTAACGCGGAGGCGGGGCAGGTTCAGTTGATCGTCGTGCTGGCCCAGCAGATGCGTCGGCGCAGCCATCCGCCCGAGCAGTGTCTGACCGGCGAGGGCTACATGCTGACGGCCGTGGGCGAACAGGCAGTGGCCATTCCCGGCGGCGGGGGACGACGGCTCGCCGTGCGCGAGCTCGTGCTGAAGCGCGGTCAGGAAGCGCGGCTCTCGTGGTACTTCTTCAAGAGCGGGCCGAAGCTCAGCACCAGTTATTGGAGCCATCAGGGCCGCGTGGCCCTCCGGAAGCTGACGGACCCTCAAGCCGCCGACGTGCTGGTGCGGGTGGACGTGTCCGGCCCGGTGGAGCAGATCGAGAGGTCGCGCGAACTGCTGCGCGACTTCCTGACAGAGGCCGCCCAGCCGCTTTTGACGCACTTGCCGTGATGCGCTGGCCACCGTCCGACGCTCCGCGCGCGCCAGAGGGGGCGCAAGCGTGTTGATTTTACTCAACACGGGCGGTGCGTAAGGGCTTCCACACGGCTCCTAAAGCCCGCGTGAGCTACCGACCTAATCGTCCTAAGGCGCTTTCTGACAACAACTTAGGCGTTTACAGAAAACGAGCCCGGGCGGGCGGACGCTGGCATAACCTTTGCTACTTTACCATGGTGCCCTTGGAAGAAGGTATTGACGTATGCCAGAGCCGGCATCGATAACGCTATTCAGCACCGCCTGCCTGGGCCTGGTCATTCGGGCTCTGCAGCGCCGCTACCGCGCCGTGAGGCCCTACGTGGACTGGATGGTGGCGCTCGTCCTGCTGGTGCTGGCCAGCCCCGCGATCTTGCTCTGCGCCATCGTCGTCAAGCTCACGTCCCGAGGGCCGGTCTTCTACACGCAGGAGCGCGTGGGGCAGTTCCAGCGCGTATTCCGGATCATCAAGTTCCGGACGATGTACGACGGGGCCGAGTCCGAGACCGGGCCGGTCTGGGCAAGCGGCGACGCGGACCCGCGCGTAACACCCGTGGGGCGCGTGCTGCGCCGGCTGCACCTGGATGAACTGCCGCAGCTCATCAACGTCCTGCGGGGCGAGATGAGCGTGATCGGCCCGCGGCCGGAGCGGCCGCACTTCGTGGCGATGCTGCGCGAACACGTGCGCGGTTACGAGAAGCGTTTCGCCGTCAAGCCCGGCATCACCGGGCTGGCGCAGGTGAAGCTCGGCTACGACCGCACGCTGCGCGACGTGCGCCGCAAGGTCCGGTACGACAGCATGTACATCCGCCGCATGTGTTGGTGGGTGGATTTTCTGATCATCATGGGGACCCTCAATAAGGTCCTCCTCGGCGGCGTCGGCGCCGGAAAGGAGGTAAAGCCACTGGCACGAAGCGATTAGCTGCTTCGCACATTGTGACGTAACAGAACGCTGTGATTCTAGGATCGGAGTTTTGTTAAAGGGGGGAAGGACATGCGCAAAGCGCTGTTGCTACCCTTAGTTGTGCTGACTGCGATAGCGATCACCACTTCGCCTGTCGCAGCGGTCAATTTCTCACTCCCAAACTACGAAGTAAAGGCCAAGCTTGAGGACTGGTCCAGCCTGTACGACACGAATGGCAATCCGATCGGCTCTGGCGTTTTGCCGGCGCCCGGTGACGAGGGCCGCGCTGTGGCCCGAGTCACGGATTGGAAGCCATATCCGACAGGCCTTACGCTCTGGGATACGCCAGACGGAGGCGAACTGACCGCCCTGGAGTACGATTTCATCGTGCCGGCCAAGGCGGACGGTAGCGCTATGCCCGGGTGGCTCCATGACCCGTTTGACCCCGGCGCCGACGTTAACGGCTATGTCGCGATCGCCAGCGGCGTGGTTGGGGGCGTGGGAGGGCAGGTCTATTTCGTGCCCGGCCCACGCTTCGGCGGAGTCATCGACGTATGGGATGACTCCACGCCAGACTTCGACACGGGGTTTGGCGGTAACCCGGTTCCTTCCCAGGGGCCAACTGCCTGGGTGATGGGTCTTACCGGGGATGATTATCCCGGCGCTTCCGACATGGCAGTCGGCGGCGGACCCGACGCGGGAGTCTCGCTCTGGCTCACGGGCACATATGTCCCGCTCGTTTCCGACCTGGACGGTGACGGCTACCGGGATCCACTTGAGCCCGACCTGGTGATCTTCGACTCCAACGGGAACGGTGTGTATGACGCCGCCGACGTGCGCGGCGTCTACGGCATCAAGAACTACAACCCGACCGGAACCGGGTCGATATTCGCCTGGCTCGACTTCACCGGAGGGTCGGAGTTCGGGCGAGTCTTCCCGGATCATTACGACCTTTCGGGCTCGCCCTACGAGTACGACGCGGTCCTGAACGGCACACTCTACCCGCCGACCTACGGCTGGGGCGTTTCGAGTGAGGATCCGGTTCGTCTCGTGGGCGTGCCGGAGCCTGCAAGCCTGGCTCTGCTGGGCGCCGGCCTTTGGGCTTTGGTCGGGTCAGCCTTGCTTCGCAGGAAGAAGAAGTAGCCGAACCACGTTTGGCTACTGGACGGTCGAGGCAGGTGAGTGTTTCACGCTCGCCTGCCTTTTCTTTTGCCGGTGGGGAGGTCGTATCTGGCAATCCGGGTCTGCCGTGGCCACCTCCCCGTTGCCCTTGCGGCTCGCCCTCCTCAGTCCCTCAGGGCACAGACAAGGAGGTTCGAGCCGCAGGCATAGGCCGGTTCCATGGCCTTGACGGCGAAGCCCGCCTTGCCCAGACGGGCCTGCATCTCATCGGCGGACCAGCAATGGAAGTCCTGTGTCTGGAAGTTCCTCGATATCACCCAGTTGAACAGCCCGAGCGCCGCAAACGCCCCCCCGGGCAAGACCACGGACGCCACGCCGTAACGCGTGGCGTGCTCCGCCACAATGGAGGAGAGGGGCGGGATCTCGCACGGGTGCGACAGAACGAGCAATCCCCCCGGCCGCAGCACGCGCCGGAACTCCCGCAAAGCCGACTGCGGGTGCTCTATCATGTAGAGGGCGTTTATGCTGACGATGCAGTCGAAGGCCCGATCGGCGAGTGGCAAAGCCGACTCCAGGCTCGACTGGCGCAATTGTGCGCCTCGGCTGGCAGATCGGGCCAACCCATGGATCTTCCTGCGCGCTTGGGCCAGCATGTGTGCGGCCGTGTCAAGCCCCAGCACCTGATAGCCATGTTCGCACAGCCGCACAAGATAGTTGCCCGTGCCACAGCCCGCATCCAGTATCCGGGCACCGGTCGGAAGACCGTAAGACCCTACCATCTCCATGACCCGCTCGACCTGCACCCCGTAAGGACGGTAGTACTTGGGCAGGGCGTCGTAGACGCAGGCGTAGGCATTCCAGAAGAACCTGCGGAGTCGCCCGGCCGCGGCTCCAGCTCCACCCGGCGCCGGCCGCGCAGCAGCCGATGGCAGAACCGGGGGGCTCACACCCGCGAACTCAGACGCCCCGTCTTGCTGGCGCCGCGGGATCGCACCTGCCTGAACGTGTTGGGCTGCTGCCACAATGTACCTCTGTGCACCACGAATGCCCTGACCATGGCGGACGGGGGGACAAGATAGCAAATCCGGTTCCCCCAATGCAATGTGATGGCGTAAGAGGCCTTTTGCCAATGGTTTAGGACTACAGAATGGTCTGCGTGCTTTGGGGCTGGCGAGGGTAGGTCAGACGCCGTCGCTGATTGCGACGGTGCACGTGCTAAGGCGCTGCTGCAAAACCCCATCCTGGCTCCGGCCGGCTGCGAGCACCGAAGGGCCGTGTCGGCCTGCATCGGCGATTCTGGCCTTTGAATCGCCTGCTTCGGCCTCTTTGCCCTCGGCGTTCTCGCTCGACCTCGGGCCGACGGAGCGGGTTCTGCAATAGCGCCTAAGGGGAGATACCGGCCAGGGCGGCCCGGGCTTGTTGGGCCTCGGGGAAGGTGGGGGAGATGGTCAGGGCTTCCTGAAGCTCCGCCCGGGCCTTCTCGAGGTCCCCGGCCTGGAGGTACGCCATGCCGAGGTGGTAGCGCACCGCTGGCATACCGGGCAGTCCCGACTTAGCGCGCTCCAGGTAGCTGAGCGCCTGGGCGATGTCCCCGATCTGCAGGTGGATCCAGCCGAGCGTGTCGAGGGTCTCGGGGCGTTCGCCCCCCAGCGCCAGGGCCCTCTGGGCCAGGACCAGCGCCCCCTGGGCAACGCCCTGCTCGTTAACGATGAGGTACGCCATGTTGTTGAGCGCCGCGGGGGCGAGAGCGGGTTCATCGGCGGCGGCCTGATAGGCTGCAATCGCCAGCTCGGTCTGCCCCAGTGTCTGGCGCAGTTCGCCCAGCCGAAGTTGCATGGCGGCAGCCTGGCGGGGTTGCGCGTGCTGAAGTGCCCCCTCCAGTGTGGCTGCAGCGGCGTCCGCATCGCCTGCACCAGCGTGGCTGTTGGCAAGGAGCCGGTAGGCGCTGAGCAGGTCCGGATGCGCTTCGATGGCCTTCTCATAGATGGCAACCGCCTCCTCGTGCCGTCCCTGCCTGTCCAAGGCAGCTCCCCGCCAGCACTCCGTAAGGGGTTCCTCCGGGAAGAGCTCGGCCAGACGCTCAACCTCCTCCAGCGCGGCACGGACGCACATCGCCCCGTTGAACGCCACCATCTTGTTGAGCGCGACAGCGGCCTGTTGCCGGCGCGTTGCCGGGAGTGCAACCAGCCGGCGCAGCAGGGCTTGCCGTTCCTGCGGGCTCCCCAGTTCGATCTGGTTTATTCGCCCATTTGCCTCCGATGCCGCCGCCAGGTCGCCCTGGCTCGCCGCCAGCACGGCCACAAACCAATGCAACAAGCTGCCATGAGCCCTTCCGACACGTTCATCTTCGGTCAGTTCTGTAAGTTGTTCGGCGGCCTCGGCCACCTGGCCGTCGGCCTGAAGCGCCAGGGCCAGATTGACAGTGACGGCAGGCTGCGCAGCAGCTGGGAGCTTCTCCTGCGCCTGCTTGTACAGTTCGATAGCGTCTGCAGGGCGATCCTGCTGAAGGTCGAGGAGGCCGCGCCTGTATGCGGGGACGTCGTCAGGCCACTTTGCCAGAGCGTCGTCAAAGGCCTGGCGGGCCTCGTCCAGACGACCTGCTTCCCACATCACATGAGCCAGGATGATGGCCAGCCTGGGCTCATCGGGACTTGCCGCCGCGAGCGACTTGGCCAGCTCGGCCGCCTCATCCATTCGGCCCTCCTTGAGGGCGAGCTCCATCAGGAACCCCTGAACGGCTTCCGAGCCGACCTCTCGCTCGGCCCCGGCGAGCAACGAACGCGCCTCGCCCAAGTCGCCCTGCCGCACCATCACTGCGACCAGGCCCGCCAAGGCGCGCGTGTTGGCCGGGTGATTGCTCACGATCTCCTCGTAGAGGGCGCGTGCCTCGGCCACGTGCCCGATCCCCAGTTGGAGCGCGGCTAGCTCAAGGGCCGGCTGCAGGTCACTCGAGCCCTGCCGCACGTCCTCGTAAGCCGCGATCGCCTCCCGGAATGAGCCCGCGCGGGCCAGCATACGAGCCTTCACCAGGCGCACGCGCGGCCCCCACTCAGGACCAGGCGCATCCTGAAGCTGCTCCTCACAGAACTCCAAGGCCGACTGCAGATCCCCCTCCCGCAAGAGGCCGCTGGCATGCCGCAGCACCAGGTCCTCGGTGGCTGTCAGGTGCTCTTTCTTCGTGGCCTCCAGTTGCTCGGTCGCACGGGCCAGCCTGACCGCCCGATCTTCGGTCCGGCCCTCGGCCTTCTCTACGGCCTGGGTCGCGGCAGCCAGTGCCGCTTCGGAAGCTCTTGCCTCGGTTGCCATCGCCAGGTCGAACAGCTCACGCTCGCCGGGCTTGAGTGCCAGAACCTGCGCCGCTTCCTCGGCTGCCTCGGCCGGGTATTTCGCCCCCAGATCGGCATTCCTTGCCAGCGCCAGGCGCGCGTCGCACAGCGCTTTGACCAGATCCAGGAGGGCGCGGAAGTCAGACACCTGGGCCTTCACATCCCTGCGATCCGCCCGTCTGAACGCCGCCCGGGCCTGTTCCAGATTGCCCGTAGCCAAGAGGGCCTCGCAGAGAATGCAGTTCAACTCCGGCCAGCTCGCACCCGACTGCTCCAGTGCGCTGGCCAGTGGTTGGAGCATCGCGGCTGCCTCAGCACTGTCACCCAGCCGATGCAACGCTGTGGCATAGAGCAACTTGGCTTGGAACAACATGGCTCGCGGGATGTTCGGCTCCCGCTCGGCCAGCCGCCGGGCCAGCGGCAGGGCCTCCGCCCATTGCTCCTGGTCGACCAGGATTCGTGTCCGGACCAGCAGGAGCCGCGCATCGTCGGCGCCCTTCTCGATGGCATCCAGATGCGCGGTGGCTTCCGGGTAGCGGCCCACCCTCCGCTCGGCCGAGGCCAGCGTCAGCCGTGCCAGCAGATGGCCCGGTTCCTTCTTCAGCAGGGGGGCCAGCAGGGCCTCCACCCTTGCCGTGTCGGGAACCCATTGGGCAACGGCCAGGCCGGCAAGCGTCAGACGGGGCTCGTCAAGGTCAGGGGCCAGCTCGATCGCGCGTTCATAGGCGGCGAGCGCTTCCTTGATGTTTGTGCTGGCTTCTCCTCTCAGCCCCTCCATCTGCCGAGCCCTGCTCGCCGCCTCCTCGGGATTGTCGAGATTCAGAGCCAATCCGCGGCGTTCTTCCACTCGGTCCTCTTTGTCTGCAAGCACCTGCTGGGTCAGGATCCGAACGTCCCCCAGAAGGTCGTACGCACGCCCCGGGTCGTCCGCGCCCTCCGCGTGTTCCTCCAGCAGGGAGATGGCCGGCCTTAGCTCTGCTTCCAGAACGCTGTCGCACAAGGCGAGATCGTGCTTGCCAGCCGTTTGAAGCCGGTGCTTGGCCTTCATGAACAGCAGGTGGGCCTCCAGGACGCCGCTCTGGTGTTTGCTAATGCCGAACTGTGCGGCGTTCCCGATCTCGGCCTGGGCCGCATCGTAGTCGTTGAGGGACGCCAGCGACTCCACAAGCAAGGAGAAGGCGTCGGTATTGGTGGGGTCTCGCTCCAGAGCTTTGCGCAACTCGTGCATCGCCTCGGCGGGGCGGCCATCTACCAGGAGCATCTGGCCTCTCACGTAGGGCAGCCAGCGCCTGCGCCGGAGCCACCTATGCCCGAACAAGGCGGCTCCCGTCACTATCAGAAGCGCCAGGACCAGAACGACCCAGCGCGACCACCTTCTGCGCTTTCTCGGCATCTCGGCCTCAGCCATCACTTCGCCTTCCCTTCCAGGTTCGGCGGGCGAGCGTCCCCGCTCGTGGGACGCAAGCCGCGCCAGAACGTCTGCGCCGGTCGAACGGGCAACCGCGCGCCCGATCGGCTCGTCGCCCTGTATGTCCATAGACGTAGCAACACCTGTGCCATTGGGCCCATGGCCCGTCCGGCACCGCCGCCTGGGGATGCCACGTCGACACGGTGCAAGGTGCACGGCCAGCGTGGGAACTACCCCGGCAGCCCCAGCGGTGGACACGCCTTCGCCCCGTCGGCGCAGCGGTGCGCCGCACGGCCCTACGATCCCGACGTCCACTGATCCCAGGGGCAGTCGGGGTATGCGTTCCGCAGACACCGAAGGGTCTCGGGCGGCGCCGTCTTGAATAGCTCGGTCAGCTCCGCAAAGAAGTACTGCAGGTCTTCGCACGTCATGCGGCAGCCGCTGGTCAGTCTGTCTCGCGGCGTGCGGTTGGTGAAGAAGTGCTCGATCAGGTCAGGAATCCCTTCACATCTGCTACGTGCCGCGTTCAGGTCCAGCCGCTTGGCCAGAGCCGGGTTGTTGCGGACGCTAGGGTACGTTTTCATGCCGCCGAGCGGCTCGAATAGAAGAAGGCGCTCGTAGTAGGTTTCGTGCCGCGGGTTGATGGTGATGCAGAGGTCGTCAGCCTTGAGCACGAGCGTGGCATAGTCGAAGACGCTCTTCATCATCTGAAGCAGCATGGGCAAGGCGCGCCGCAGCCGACGACGCCGGTCCGCCAGCATGGTGACCTCGGCCAACTGCCGGCCCTGTTGACGCAGGCCTTGGACCTCTTCGTGGTATATATCGTCCATCGGCAGGCCCACCGGCGTGTCCGGCACGAGCGTAACCGTGGCGATGAGATCGCCGTCCAGCAAGGATACGAAAGTGACGGTGCTCGGGAAAGCGTTGAAGAGCGAGAGACGGACTTCCGAAGTGTTAGGCGCGATGTAACCTCGCTGGCGGTAACTCCCATAGACGAGGTGGAAGGCCTGCTGGAGCTCATCCCGGGATGCGGCGGGTCGCACAGTAACGCGCCCGCCCGAATCCCCGATATCCGGCAGCCGGATCACGTCTTTGCCCATCGAGGCACCCAGCCTTCCTCTCGAGAGAAGGCGCAGCCCCGGCGTCCGGCGTTTCGGACAGGCCCGCCTTACGGAACCTTCTACACGCACGGGGCACCCGAATGCAAGCCCCATTTGATGCGCCGGCACTGGTGGCGAGCTCTCCAAGTACCTGATACCCCTCTGACAGGGCGTCTCCGGAGACTGAGAAGGTGAGCAGATGCCGTGCCAGACACGTCCCGATGAGCACTGAAGAGTGCCGCCCCACCGAAGGGCGTGGCCCCCCCTTCCTGCCCGCCCGGCCGGCCACGGGCCCAGCATTCACCGGCAGTGGCCGACGACCCGTTGAGCCAGGCAGACACGTACGTCCACGCTAATGGACACCTGGAAGGCGCGGCCCCGGCAATGCCGCGGCAGCCAAAGGGCCGAGCGCCGCGTCAATGCAACACGGGTGTTGAGCCATGGCGACACCTCGCCGAGCAAGATGGGGCTTGAGGGGGGACGCAGGTTCGGGCGGGGCCTCTGGATAGGGCATCTGTGCCCCTTTCCTGCCTGTAGGGGAGCTTTGTGGCCGCGCTCGACACAGCCGCCGGCATTCACTCATCTTGCTTGGCAATGCACGGAGTCGGCACGGGGTTTGCCGCGTAATGCCCAAGCGCGATTCTCATTCCGCACGGGCGGCACCTGGGCAACGAGAGCCATGTCATCCCCCTTGATCCTGTTCGTCTCCTCGGATGCCGAGTCCATTGCAGCGCTCCAGCGCGCGGCGCAGTGCCTGCCCGCTCGTTTGCGCGTTGCTGACTCGCCTCCCGAGGCAACGAAGGCCTTGCAGCGAGGGCACTTCGAAGCCGTGCTCGTCCAGGTGGACGGGGGCCACACGGCTGAACCCAGATACCACCCCGCGCTGAGCGCATCCAGTCCCGTGGTAGCAGTGGCCAGAAAGGGCTCCATCGCCCAGGCAGTGAGAGCCGTCCAAGCCGGCGCGACCGATTACCTCTCCGTCTCAACCGCCGACCCGCAGACGCTGGCCGAGCGGCTGCGCGCGGTCATGCTGGCAGGTCGTCGGGGGCCCGTCGCCCACGAGTGGGCGCTCGGCCGTCCCGTCCTCTTCCCGGAGTTCATAACGCTGGATGAGCGCACCCTGTCGGCATGCAGGATCGCCTGGCACTTTGCGGACACGGGGGTGGTCATCTGGCTGAAGGGGGAGACCGGCACGGGCAAGAGTCTGCTGGCCAGGCAGGTCCACCTCGCCTCGGGGCGTCACTTCGCCCGCTTCCTCGAGCTCAACTGCGGCGTGCTCACGCGCGTCCAGCTTCTGCGGGAGCTTTTCGGCAACTCGGAGGCGCCGCGGAGAGGCCCCCCTGGGGGTTCCCTGAGGCGGGCCGCCGGCGGTTCCCTGCTGTTGGCCGAGCCCACCAGGCTCGACCCTGAGCTCCACGACGCCCTGTTGGGCGCCCTGGGGGGAGGCGAACGGTCCGGCGCCGGGGATGCGCCGGCTCCGGAAGTCCGGTTGATGCTGGCCAGCACGCAATGGAAGGACGCGGAGTGCGATCCCCTGCTGGCGGCAATCTCCAGCCGGATGGACGTGATGAGCGTGCAATTGCCGCCGCTGCGGGAACGGATCGCGGACGTACCTGTGCTGGCGCGGCATTTCATGCGGCTTTGTTCGGCCCGGCACGGCTGCCAGACAGAGCGGATATCGCGGGCAGCCCTCAGCGCGATCATGCGCTACGGGTGGCCGGGCAACGTGAGGGAGCTGGAGGCGGCGATCGAGTTCGCCGTGGTGCTGGCCCGCCAGGGCACGATTGAGCCGGAGCACTTGCCCGGAGTTGTGCGAGCAGCCGAAACGGCGGCGGGGCCCCGGGGGAACGGAAGCCCCTTGCCGCTGAAGCAGGCGCTGCGCGAGTCCGAGCGCCTGCACATTATCCGGGCGTTGAGGACAGCGAACTGGAATAAACGCCGCGCGGCGCGTAGACTGCACATCAGCCGTTCTACTCTCTACAAGAAGCTACGAGAGCATGCCCAGTGGAACAGCGCGACGATCGTCGGAGGTGGCCCCGACTTCCCTTGAGATTGAGGGTCGACTTCTCCCCGGCAGGAAAGGAGTACCTTCAGGGCATCGGCACGACCGATAACGTCTCCGCCGGGGGGATGCACTTCCACACGCGCGACTGGCAATTGGTGCAAGAGGGGCGGTCCCTCTTGATCACGGCGTCCGGTATGGGCTACAGCAACCACGTGGCCCTGTCCCGCGCCCTGAACGCCAGAGCGACCGTGGTGAGGCTGGAACTGCCCACCAGCCGAGACCCCCTGCAAGCGAAGGCCGGCGTGGCCGTGCGCTTCGATGAACGACCGCGCGTCGAGTCCGCCGGCCTCTCTGCCTAAGAGCCCCTAACAAAGCTCCCTGCTGGCTTCGGCCGGCTGCAGCGCCGCCCTGCGGCGTCGGGCTGCATCGGCGATGCTCTGCCTCGCCCTCCTTGCATGACGCCGCTTCGCTCGGCCTCGGGCCGACGCGTGGGGTTCTGTTAGGAGCTCTAAGGCCCTTCGTAGCCGCCTTCTGCTTCCGTACATCGCCCCCGGGGTGACTCATGTCGCTTGCGCGCCCGCCGGGTGGGAGTTCTGGGCAAGGGAAGGGCGTTCTCAGGCGTCCATCAGGCCGTGCTCGTGCAGCTTGTTGTACAGGGTTGTGCGGTTAATGCGCAGGCGCTCGGCCGTTTGCTTGCGGTTGCCGTTGCAGGCCTGCAGTCCGCTGACGAGCAAGCGCCGTTCCACGAGCTTCATGGCCTGCTTGAGGGGGAGCACCTGGCCATCGTCGAACAGCGGTTCCTCGGCCGGCCGGCCCTTGATGTCCAGATCGTCGGGCTCAACGTAGGCCGAGGTGCAGAGCACGACGGCGCGCTGGACGATGTTCTCCAGCTCGCGCACGTTCCCCGGCCAGCTGTGCTCGGTCATGACCCGCACCGCACCCTCCGTGAACCCTTCCACGGGGTGGATGGCATTGCCATTGTGCTTGGCCAGGAAGTGTTGAGCCAGGGGGAGTATGTCCAGCGCCCGCTCCCGCAGAGGCGGGATGTGTATGTTCATCACATTGACGCGGTAATAGAGGTCCTCGCGGAACTTATCCTCCTTCACCAGACGGCCGAGGTCTTCGTTGGTGGCCAAGATCAGGCGCACGTCCACCGAGCGCGTCTCGCTGCTGCCGACCGGCTCGAACTTGAAGTCTTCTAGAACGCGCAGCAGCTTCATCTGCAGCGACGGGCTGGCCAGAGAGACCTCATCCAGGAACAGGGTACCCTTGTGGGCGGCGTCGAAACGGCCCCGCTTGTTGGCCACGGCACCGCTGAACGCGCCCTTGACGTGGCCGAACAGCTCGCTCTCCAGCAACGTGTCCGGCAGCGTGCCGCAGCTCACTTCAATGAAAGGGCCCTTCTTGCGCGAGGAATTGTCGTGGATGACCCGGGCCACCATGGTCTTGCCCGTGCCGCTCTCGCCCGTGACAAGCACGGTGGCCTCCGTGCCGGCCATAACCCGGGTTCGCTCCAGGATGCGCTTCATCTTGGGGTCCCGGCAGACAATGTGATCGCACTGGAAGCTCAGGCGCAGTTGCTCGCGGAGCCGGCGGTTCTCCTCGATGAGTTCCTGCTGCTGGAGGGCCCGCTCAATCGACAGTTTCACTTCGTCGTCCGAGAGCGGCTTGGTCACATAGTCAAACGCACCACACTTGATGGCCCGCACGGCGTCCTCAATGGTTCCATAGCCGGTCAACATGATCACGGCTGTGGTCAACTGCTGCTCGCGCACGTAGCGAAGCAGGTCGAACCCGCTGCCTTCGGGCAGGCGCACGTCCGCAAGCATCACGTGCCAGTGCCGCCGTGCCAGTTGGTCGATTGCGTCCCGAACGTTGGCGGAGGTGCCGACATCGCATTCGTCAAGGTCCAGGTACTGGCGCAGGCTCTCCCTCACGATGGGGTCGTCGTCCACTACAAGCACAGAGGGCCGCTCGTCCATGGGAATTCACTCCTTCTCGCGGCCGGCCGCCGGCACTAACACCTCGAACCGCGCCCCATGCTCTGACTCGCAGAGGGCGATCGATCCGCCGATGCGATTCATTGAGTCACGGCACGCCGCCAGTCCCAGTCCGGTTCCGCTACCGTCCCGCTTGGTCGTAAAGAATGGCTCGAAGATACTCTCTCGGATCTCCTCCGGCACGCCCGGCCCCGTGTCCGAAAAGGCGAAGCGCATTCCATCGTCCTCGCGGCTGCATGTGACGGTAAGGCAACCGCCTTCGGGCATCGCGTCCAGGGCGTTCTTTATGAGGTTGCTGAAGACATCGATCATCTCGGCTCCCCCCCAGGGAGGCAGATCCGGAGGCACATTCATGGCGATGTTGACGCCAGCAGCCCGAGCCTGTTCCTCGTAGAGCACGACGACGTCCCACAGGATCTGGCTGAGGCTGGCGTTGCGCCCGGCCGTATGGTGCCGCCGAGAGAAGGCCAGCAACTGGCCCACGATATTGCCCATCCGCACGAGCCCCCCGCGCACCTCCGCCAAGCAGGAGCGCGCCTTGTCAGGCCTTTCATCGATTTGTCGCAGCGCCAGGCCAAGGAAGCGGTGCATGCCGTCCAGCGGATTGTTCAGCGCGTGGGCCACCTTGGCGGCGATCGTACCGACCAGCGCCAGTCTCTCGGCGGACGAGACCCGGGCCTCCATCTCCACGTCCGCGGAGACGTCCTGCACCGTCAGCATGCCGCCGAGGAGAACGCCGTCGGAGTCCTTCATCGGGCAGCCGTGAATGTCCAGCACGCGGGGCCGCTTGGGATCTCGCCAGACGACGCGCTCCAGACGGAAGCTCTCCATCTCCTCGACGGTGCCTAGCAACTTCTCTCGCCAAAGCTGGCTTTCCAGATCGAGCTTGCCCTCCAGGGGAAGGCGTTCCTGGGCCGTCGGGCCTCCCATGACCCCGTCGATAAGCTTCACGGCGGCAGCGTTGGCAAAACGGACCCGCAGCCTCCGGTCATAGGCGATGATGCCCAGCGGGATGCCGTCCAGGACGTCGGAACTCAGCACACGACGGGCCTCCACCTGCGTGTCTTGCTCGGCCAGCAGGTTGGAGCATGTCATTTCGACGCTCAGCACGCTCTCGTTGAACTGGCGCAGGTCCTGCAGCACCATCACCAGCTGCATCAGCGCGCCGAGTTTCTGAGAGAGGGATTGCAGGAGCTGAAGATCCCCGGGCACGAAAGGCCTGCTGGAACTGGGCATGGTTAGGCACACCACGCCCAGGAGCTGCTCTCGGTGCCTGATGGGGGCCGCGATGCAGGCGAACGTGGGGTAGCGCCGGCGGCGGTGCCCGCGGAGGCGGCGCACCTTGCGCGTGTCAGTCACCAGCATCGGCTCGCCGGCCTCGGCCACCCATCCAGCCAGCCCTTCTCCGAGCCGTTGCTCAAGGCCCAGACGTTCGTTCTGCTCAGGTCCCTCGGCAGCGCTCAGAGTCAGCTTCTCGGTGTGCGGGTCCCAGAGATAGATGCTCCCCGCCTCACAGTCCACTATCTCCAGATACTTGACCACGGCCTCCCGGACTAGCGTGATGAGGTCCGAGCAGCGCGATAGCTCGCTGGTGAACCTCAGCAACTTGCGGGCCTCGTCTCGCTTGACGTCCCCGGCCCAGGGGGAGACGCCATCCACCAGCCAGGCGCATAGGCCCGGCTCCACGGCCAGATCGCTGCCCCAGTGGTAGCCCTCGCCCTGGAGGAACCGGCGGATCCTCTTGGCGTTCGCCGGCTCGTGCGCCGTGCCCCTGAGCCAGAGATCCCCGTTCCTGCCCTCGAGGCCGGGCTCCCAGTCCGCCGGCGGGGCCTCGCCGTCAGGCAGAAAGACCAACAGCCGGCTACCCGCGAAGCGCTTCTTCGCTTCCAGGCAGATGTCGCGCACGGAGCCCTGGGAACCGTTGTTCAATACCACGACCGTGGTATCCGTGCTCGACTCGAGAGCCCTGCCCGCATCGGCCAGAGAAGAAGCGTGCTCCGCTTCGTAGCCTTCGGACCGGATCAGGTCTATCACGGAAGCCCCCGTTCGCATGCCAGCGCACACGACGAGGATCCCACCGGGCGCATCCCCCTGCGACGCACTCATTTCCGCATCTCCCTTTGGCAAGATCGAGGCGCACACCGCTTCTTCCGCCCGCTCAGCTTCCTGCTATTCCGATCTTCACCCTCTCTCGGCGATTGGTCAGCACCAGATTCGACGTTCGCGCTTGCCCTTTGACGCTGTCTAGGTTTCGGCAGTGCCCCTGACGCCCATCTTATCTGCCTCCGCAATGGGAAGGCAGAGACAGATAACGGGACGGCCCGCCAAGCCGCCGCCGCGGTTACATCAACGAGACCCCCAGCTACCTATAGCTCTCAATGGCCGGGAGTCGGCCACTCCGAGCGTGAACAACCCTCGGTCGCCAGAATACCCCCGGCGAACTTCCGACAGAGCACATAGTATACAATTCTCAACACGGGATGTCAATACCGGAAAACACTTGTGTCTGACAGGCCTGTCAGTCAACGCTGAACGCTCACCCCGCGTCGGCTTCGCCGCCTGCCGACGTCCCCCATCTGCCACGCCAACGCATAGTCCCACAGGAAGTCCGACTGGCGAGCCGCACAGACCACGCGAAGCTCATACGCGTG
>Ga0114922_10001030_pt1 | contig 26594 bp, 21 predicted proteins | sample AartaG_FD_100975 | JGI IMG/M metagenome (GOLD analysis project Ga0114922, IMG submission 100975) | Deep subsurface microbial communities from Aarhus Bay to uncover new lineages of life (NeLLi) - Aarhus_00045 metaG | ecosystem: Environmental > Aquatic > Marine > Oceanic > Sediment | place... | reverse complement strand
GACCGATTCGCCGGTGAGCGGCATGACGGATGAGCTGTGGGAACACTCCCTGGCCGTCAACCTCACCTCCGCATTCAGATGCGCACGGGCCGCCATACCCCATATGAAGGAGAAGGGGTGGGGGCGGATCATCAGCCTCACCTCACAGGCTGCCTACACGGGTTCCTCGAACCACGCGCACTATGCAGCAGCCAAGGCAGGGCTGCTTGGTTTCACCTACTCTTTGGCCAAGGAACTGGGCGATTTCGGGATTACGGTCAACGCCGTTGCTCCGGGGAGAATCTCCACCGACATGCTCGCTGAACGATCGCAAGGGCGGGAGGATGAGTGGCTCGCACAAACCCCGCTTGGCCGCTTCGGCAGTCCCGAAGAGGTGGCCGCAGCGGTATGCTTTCTGGCCTCGGAGCAGGCCGGCTATATCACCGGTACAGTTTTACACGTAAACGGCGGGCTGCGAATGGGATGACTGTGCATGGTTAGGCCACGAATCCTCGCATCTCATGCGTTGCAATTTTGGTACTCCCGAGTTACAATGGCTCTCTGTCAGGACTTCAGGTGTATGACTCAAGCATACTATCTGTGAAGGAGATAATCCCATGAGTACAAAGGTTGCTATGATTGGAGCGGGCAGCGTTGTGTTCTGCAAGCTGTTGATGGCGGATATCATGGCCACACCGGCATTGGAGGGAAGCGAGTTCTCCCTTATGAGCAGAACGATGCCCAAGCTCAAGAACATGGAGGAGTTTGCGAAACGCATGTTGAAGGAGAACGGGATCAAGGGGGAGGTCTGGTCCACGCTCGACAGGCGGGAGGCCATCAAGGATGCCGACTTCGTGGTTGTCATGATTCAGGTAGGCGGCGTTGGTGCCTTCGAGCTTGACTACAAAATACCTCTGAAATACGGCGTTGATCAGTGTGTCGGCGACACCATGGGTCCGGGAGGTATTTTCAGGGGCTTGAGGACCATACCCGTTCTCATCGACATCGCACGGGACATGGAGGAGGTTGCCAAACCAGGTGCCATAATGCTTCAGTACTCCAACCCCATGGCGCTCAACTGTCTTGCCATCGGCAAGGCCACATCCATTGCATTCACCGGCCTCTGCCACGGCATACAGACCACGCTGCAGGAGATCGCCACCTGGCTCAAAATCCCCAAGGAGGAGATTACCTACACCTGCGGCGGCACCAACCATCTCGACTGGTTTCTCACCCTCGAGCGAAACGGTGAGGACCTCTATCCCAAACTGCGTGCAGTGTTCGAGAAGCCTGAGTACTACAAGGCTGAGAAGGTGCGGGCCGAGATGTTCAGGCAATTCGGCTACTTTGCCACTGAAACAACCGGACACACCAGCGAGTATGTACCCTATTTCCGGAAAAACAAAAAGGCCATGGACCTCTACTGTGACGAGCCTGGTTTCGGGGGCCAGAGCGGAGCCTACTACACCTGGTGCAAAACCGTTGCGGATAAGTATGCGGACAAGAACATGCTCGACTATGAGTCCACGAAGATTGAGGGGCGAAGCATCGAGTACTGCTCCTATATCATGGAGGCCGTGGTCACCGGCAACCCCTTCAGGTTCATGGGGAATGTTCGAAACGACGGCTTCATACAGAACCTTCCCGATGGGTGCTGCGTGGAGGTCCCCACCTTTGCCGACGACACGGGTCTCCACCCCTCCACCGTAGGCTGTTTGCCGCCCCAGTGTGCTACGCTGAACAGGACGCAGATCAACGTGCATATACTTGCCACTGAGGCATCTCTGACGGGAGATCCCGAGCATATCGTGCACGCCATTGCCCTCGATCCCCTCTCAGCGGCAGTCTGCACACTGAAGGAGATCAGAGAGATGGCCACCGAGATGCTCGAAGCCGAGCGTGAGTGGCTTCCACAGTTTGAGGGAAAGAAAATCGTAGCGAAACCGACAATCTCCATTCCCAAGGGAACAGAGGCCATACATGCGCCGCCCGACCCTGCACAAGCCATACTCAAGCGCTTCATGAAACTGGCAGAGCAGGATATCTGAACCCTATTATACAGTGCAGTGAAGGGTTTGCGTCAATCTCTATTACCCCCGAGAGAGGTAATCGGGCCTGATGTCTGCAAACCGAAGCAGGTTCGCGTTGGTAACCACGTTGATGGAGCTCATTGCCATGGCCGCTTCAGCTACGACCGGATGGAGGAGCCCCAGGATGGCTGCGGGAATGGCGATGGTGTTGTAGAAGTAGGCCCAGAAGAGGTTCTGACGGATCTTTCGGAAGGTGGCCCGTGAGAGCTTCACCGCAGTGATGACACCCCCCAGGTCACTCCGAACGAGTGTGATGTCTGATGCTTCGATGGCAATGTCGGTACCTGAGCCGATTGCAATTCCCACATTGGCCTGCGTGAGGGCCGGTGCGTCGTTGATCCCGTCACCCACCATTGCCACGGTCCTCCGCGATGACTGCAGGTTCCTGACTTCCTGCACCTTTCCCTCGGGAAGTACTTCAGCGAGCACGCGGGCTATTCCCGCTTCTGCGGCAATAGCCTCAGCGGTCCGCCGGTTGTCGCCGGTAATCATGGCCGTTTCTATGCCAAGGGATTCGAGCTCACGAACCGCTTGGGCAGCATCTTCCTTGAGCGTATCAGCCACCGCAATACAGCCTGCAATCTCATCTTCCCGGGCAACGATGATCACCGTCTTCGCTTCCGATTCGATACGCGTAATCTCACGTTCCAGTGCTCCCGTCGCAAGGCCCGCTTCACCGATGAGCACCCGGTTTCCGATGATCACCCTCATGCCCTCTACCTCGGCCTCCACGCCTTTACCGCGCCTGGCAACAAGCCTCCCAATCTCTGTGAGCTCTATACCCATATCCCGTGCCCGTTTCACAACTGCCTTTCCGATGGGATGCTCTGAACCTGACTCCACCGAAGCAGCAATACGGAGAAGCTCCTGTTCGTCGAACCCGGCGGCAGGTATCACATCGGTGACCTGCGGTGTTCCCATGGTAAGGGTGCCCGTCTTGTCGAACACAATGATGTCCACGTCCTTCAAGGTCTGTATGACCTCGCCCTTTCGAATGAGCACACCTGCCCGAGCCCCCATGCCCGTTCCCACCATGAGGGCCGTAGGCGTGGCAAGTCCCAGTGCACAGGGACAGGCGATGACCAGAACTGCTACTGCCGCAAAGAATGCCAGTGTGATCCTTCCGAGATCAGGATTCACCCAGGGAAGAATGGTCGAGGCCCATCGGGTAATGGGAAGGAACACATTCGGGGCAAACAGCCAGGTGAGGAAAGTGAGAACTGCAATACCGAGCACCACGGGAACAAATACGGCGGTAACGCGGTCGGCAAACTCCTGTATGGGAACCTTGGTTCCCTGCGCCTCCTCCACGAGCCGAATGATATGGGAAAGAAAGGTGTCTTTCCCGACCTTGGTTGCCCGAACACGCAGGAGCCCCTCCTGATTGACCGTGGCACCGATCACCTGTTCACCAGATCCGCGGGTTACGGGCATAGCTTCACCGGTCACCATGGACTCATCAATGGCGCTTTCACCCTTAACTATCACGCCGTCGGTTGGTACCTTTTCTCCGGGGTGTACGATCATGATGTCATCGATCAGCACCTCCTCGATGGGAATTTCCCGCTCCTCACCATCCCGTAGGACCCGTGCGGTCTTTGCCCCGAGCTGCAGGAGCTTCTTTATAGCCTGTGACGCCCTGCCCCGGGCGGTCGATTCGATAGCCCTTCCCGTCAGATGAATAGCCATGATCATTGCAGAAATGGCGGCAAAGGACCTGATACCTGTGAAGAGTGAAAGGATGCCGGTAATAAAAGCCACGGTGGTACCGAGCATGATGAGCACATCCATGTTTGCCTGCCCGTGTGCGATCGATTTCAGTGCCGACCGCTGTGTAGCCCAGCCGATCACAAACACCAATGGTGCGGCCAGCAGGAGCATGATGACCGTGTTGATACCCTTATCCGGCCAGGTGATTCCGAAAAACATCTCGAGAGACATCCATGCCATAACCGGCGCGGTGAAAATCCACGCAAGAAGCATACGCTTTCTGGCGGAGCGCATCTCCCCGAGGGCCCCTTCCTCCCCGGCAACAACTTCGACAGACCGCTCGTGAAGCACCTCATAACCGATGCCCTCGATCACACCCTTCAGATCGGACAGCGCGACCGCCTGCGGATCGAAAACAACGGATGCCTGTTCCGCGGCTGGGTTGACCGATGCTTCCTTCACCCCGTCGGTTTTCCTGAGTGCCTTTTCGATGTTAGCGGCGCAGGACGCGCAGTGCATACCGCCCACCGGGAGGAGCACCTTCTCCAACTCTGCCCGGACCTCATACCCTGTGTTGTGGATGACCTCCTCGATACCGTGCATGTTGATCATTGCGGGATCGTAGTCGATATAGGCCTTTTCAGCGGCGAAGTTGACCGACGCACTTTTCACACCCTCTGTCTTACCGAGCGCTTTTTCTATGTTCAGGGCGCAGGAGGCGCAGTGCATGCCCTCTATGCTGATATTTATCCTGCTCATTAACACGTTACCAATCATATAATATTTATTATTATACTATTAGTAACGTTACTCAATCATCACAACATAGTCAAGGCGCGATATCGGGCGTAGATGACTGCACTGTGCTTCCGATCCATGAAAGCTGTTTCTTTCATAGTGAAAAGGCACTATGTTAATGCCTGCCAGCTACAGTTGGACAGGGATACACGGCATGATGCACAGAACGCGTGGGGGGTATGAACACTCATGGCTGAAACGTCCATTAGAACCGTTGAAAAGAAATTCTTCGAGTATGACAGGGCCCTTGTTCTCGAAAGCGAAGCGGTGCTCGACGGATTTGTGCTCGCCTATGAAACCTACGGTACGCTCAGCAAAGAGAGGGACAATGCCATACTCATCTGTCATGCACTGAGCGGTGACTCCCATGCGGCTGGATGGTATGAGGAAGACCGGACTCCCGGGTGGTGGGAGGACATGATCGGCCCGGGGAAGGCCTTCGATTCGGATAAATACTTCATCATCTGCTCAAACGTGATCGGGGGGTGCAAGGGCTCGACCGGCCCCGGCTCTGTCGATCCAAAAATCAATGAGCCTTACAGGCTCAATTTCCCCGTGGTCACCATTGGAGACATGGTACATGCCCAGGCACTGCTCATTGATCAGCTAGGCATAGAGCGCATACTCTGTGCAGCGGGCGGGTCCATGGGTGGAATGCAGGCGCTTCAGTGGTGCGTCTCCTTTCCGGATCGGATACGCTCCTGCATCCCTATTGCCACCACCTACCGCCATTCAGCACTACAGATCGCCTTCGACGAAGTGGGACGACAGTCCATCATGGCAGACCCGAAATGGGAGGGTGGCAACTATCCGGAAGGGAGAGGGCCCGATGCTGGGCTTGCCGTGGCCCGGATGATAGGCCACATCACCTACATGAGTGACAAGAGCATGGAACGCAAGTTTGGCCGGCAGCTCAAAAAGAAGGAATACGGCTATGTCTTCACCCAGGAGTTCGAGGTTGAGGGCTACCTCCGCTATCGAGGCGACAGCTTCATACAGCGCTTCGATGCCAACTCGTACCTGTACATCACCAAGGCCATGGATTACTTCGACCTGCAGCGTGATCGCAACCTTGCACAGACCTTTTCACATATAGAAGACATGAACTTTCTCATCATCGCCTTCAGCTCAGACTGGCTCTACCCGCCCTATCAATCCAAGGAGATCGTCAAGGCCCTCAAGATGAACGGGCTCGATGTCACCTATTGCGAGATATCTTCAGATTACGGGCATGATGCCTTTCTCATCGAGTTCGAGGAGGAGACAATTCTCATACGGCACTTCCTCGATAAGGTGATGCGGAAGAACGATATAAGACGTGATTAAAAAAAGAAACCGCAGAAATGGAAAGACCCTCGAACGGCTCGACCACAAGATAATCGCCTCACTTATCACACCCGGGAGCAAGGTGCTCGACCTCGGCTGCGGTGAGGGCGTGCTTCTGGACTACCTGGTGAAGGAACGGGGCATCGAAGGTTACGGCATAGAGATCAGCGAATCAGCAATATACAAGTGCGTTGCCAAGAGGCTCAGCGTTTCCCAAGAGGACATTGACTCGGGGCTCAAGCACTACCCCGACCAGTTCTTCGACTTCGTCATATTCAACCAGACCATGCAGCAGGTACACATGCCGCGGCATGCGATAATAAGGGCTCTACGTATCGGGAAAAAGGTGATCGTCGGGTTCCCGAACTTCTGTCACATCCGCGCCCGCCTTCAAATCACCCTGCTCGGGCATGTGCCGATCACCGCATCCCTCCCCTACACCTGGTACGACACACCTAATCTGCACTTCCTGAGCATGCGGGACTTTATCCACTTCTGCAGAGATGAACGGATCACTATCGAACACAGGGTTTTTCTTACAAGGAATGCCGCAGTGAAGATCTTACCCAATCTCCTCGCCTATAACGGCCTCTTCGTGCTCTCCTGTCCGAGGCGTACGGGAGAGGCTGCTACTTCCTGATGAGCAGGAATTCGACTCTGCGGTTGCGGCGCCTGCCCTCTGTGGTAGTATTCGTATCAACGGGAAATTTTGGACCATAGCCAATATATTCGAGCCGGTCGGAATCGATGCCATTGTCAACGAGATAGATCCCCACAGCCTCTGCCCGCCGTTTGGACAGCTCCATATTGTAGGTCTCGTCGCCTGTACTGTCCGTGTGGCCCTCCACCACGATCGAGTGCTTACCGTATTTCTGGAGTATGGCCACGATCTTGTCCAGTATGCGGAAGGTCTTCTCTCCCTTCAACTCGGCGGTGTTGAACCCGAACTCCACATTGGAAACCCGTATCTTCAACCCACGGTTGGTGGATTCAACGAGAATATCAATGGAGAAGGGCACCTTTTCGCTCTTGCCTGTATTAAAGCCCGCATCCACTGCTTCGAGCAGGATGTAATAATCCTCAGCACTGTCAACGAGCACCCCCGTGTCAGAGATGCCATCCCAGACGATTTCGCCTGCCGGTACACCCGATTCCAAAATGGTCTTGAATATCCGATCGTCAGTTGTATAAATCGTCGCTTTCCAGTTCAGAATGGAGGTAAGGTCACTGACATCCGTGCGTATGGTCAGGGTGTCGTTGATTCCATCACCGTCGGGAGAGAATACTTCTGGCTCGACCTCCACATCAATGTCGGGTGGATCAACGTCGAGAATGAGCTCACGTTTGAAGGAATAGGTGTTGACACCGCTCCGATAGATGACCTTGAGGAAATAGGTGTAATACCCGGATGGAAGGCCGTCAGGAAATATCTCGCTCATGAGTCCCCTCTGCGGCCACCCGTCCCAGATAATGGAAGCGGGAACGTAGCTTCTGCCCCGGAAACGCTTCGCTGTCTCGCCCTTCTCAAGCTGGACGATGAGGTCCCAGGTATCGATTCTTCTCCGATCCGAGAGAATCGGGAAGAAGGTCAGCTTATCGAGCAGCCCGTCCCCGTTCGGTGAGAATACAGGAGTATCGATATCAACCGTTGCCTGACGCTCCCGCACGTCGAGAGTGATCCCCTCGATTCGTTTCTCCATGCGGTTTCCGGCCCTGTCCACCCCCGTGATGGCGATAGTGTATATGCCTTCTGGTAGCACACTGCCATTCTCACCCTTCCCATCCCACTCGAAGATCTCCGGTATCTCGGTACCCCACTCAAGGTTCTTTACATTGATCTCCTCGAGTGTGGTAATCGATGCGGTCCATGCAATGTCCTTCTCAGCATCGATCTGCAGGGTGATACTGTCCTTGATGCCGTCTCCATTGGGTGAGAACATGAGGTCTTCAACTGTGACGTCGAGCGGAGGCGGCACGGTATCTACCACGATCACTCCACGCACCTGAAGTGTTTTGCGGGAGTTTCTGGTGGACGTGTAGAATTCGTACGCATAGTTCCCGTCTTCAACGGTGTTCCCTGCACTGTTGACCAGATTCCACACGATAATCTCCGGAAGGAGTATCTCCTCGTCTTTCTCTGCATAACGGTTCCGTATGGCCTTCTGCACATTCGAGCCGCCGTCGAGAAAGATGAGGCTCCAGCCCCGCAGTTTGTCATCCCTGTACTGCGTTGTATCAAACCTGAACTCATCTCGTATGCCATCGAAATTGGGTGAAAGGTAGTATGTTTCGCCATGCACAAAATTGAGCGACAGAACATCGAGTGCCTTCAGCCGGGCACGGTCTTCCTTGTCGAGGGGTTCAGGCTTAAGCTGTATCTCCTGCCTCAGATGCTCGAGTTCGATCTCCTCCGCGCTACCCCTTCGAAGGATATCGTTCACAATCTCCTCGATCCCCTCGACCTGCTCGGTGGTCACTTCAACCTTGTTACCCTCTCGAATATTTATTCCCCGATCAATCTTGCTTATCACCTTTTTCAGTTCAGGAGGAAGGTCCGCCATGGACGGGCTGTCTACATTCATACGGACGTTCACCATGCCGTCAGCAACATGCACATCCGTATTTCCAGACTCAGTCCGGGCGAGAAAACCCGTGCCGCTCATCCCAAGCGTTGCCGTGTCGGTCTGAATGGTATCCTTGCTCCTGTAGGCCACCTTCTCAGCCCTGGCGAAAAGATTACCCATGATGAGCTGTACAAAGGTACGGTTGTCCCCATCATCCTGGGGAAGGGCCACCAGCTGCAGTTCGCTCTTGTCATTCATACGAAAAATGGTGCCGGAACTGACAACAAGTTCACAGTAGCTGTTTTCATAGGTCTTGATGCGTGTCCCCTCACTGATGATATCGCCCACACGGGCACATATCCAGCCTGATTCATTTACGGGACGAACAAATACATCTCCCACGACAAACACGATCTTTGCGCTCTTTCCTTCGGGCAGCACAATCTCGGTAGTTATCCTCTTCGCGCAGCCGTATCCAAGAGCCAGCAGGGTCACGAATAACAGGATTAGTATGACAAACTGTTTAACCTTCATACATCATTCCTCTGTCAGGACAGAGAGATCCTGCGCGTAATATAATACCATGTCTGCAGATATTACAGCAATAATGGGGTGTGCATCCCCTTCCTCACATGTTGAAAGATTGATGCAGACTGGTGCAGGCAGTTGTTCCTGCTGGGAAGGCATAGAGTTGTGTATGTACGTTTCCCCGCTGGGAGGACATAGAGTGGTGTGGATACATGTCCCTACTGGGAAAACTAGGGAGCGCTTGAAACATTGAGAAGGGTTCCTGCTTGATCTATAGCGAGAAGGGCTCTCCCTGAAGAGAAGTTTCTTGCTTAGTATATGGTTCGGTAAAAACTGCTGCTTCTGTGGAGGTGAGCGGATTCGAACCGCCGGCCTCTTGCATGCGAAGCAAGCGCTCTCCCAGCTGAGCTACACCCCCTGCTCTGGTGATACACCCTCTTCACAAGGGCATACCCCTTCTCCTGCACGTGTACAGTATAACAGAAATATCTTCCGCTTCAAAGGGTTTTATACGCGGGGAAGGCCCGGTCACATTTATAATTGACAAAAATTTAATTTTCTTTATTATAAAACAAAACCACGGTGAAGAGGTCTGTATGATTCGAGGAAAAGACGGAACGATTATTCCGAAGGTTGTCATCGAACGGCTCCCGCGCTATTACCGCTACTTTGACTGGCTCGACGGCAAAGTCGAGAAGATCTCTTCAAAGCGGCTCGGTGAGTACCTGGGTGCGTCAGCCTCCCAGGTGCGTCTTGATCTGAGCTATTTCGGCGATTTTGGACAGCAGGGTTACGGTTACAATGTCAAGAAACTCAAGCGGGAGCTCGCAAATATTCTCAGCATCAACTCTGAGACCTCCTTCATCATCATCGGCGCGGGCAATATCGGCAGAGCCATGACTCGCTACAAGGCATTTGCCAATGCGGGCTTCAACCTGAAGGCCATCTTCGATATCAACCCGTCACTCTGTGGCCAGATCATCAGCGGTACGAAAATTCATCACACCGATGAGATGGTACCGTTTATAGAGAAAAACCATATCGACATTGCCATACTCGCAATCCCAAAGGAAGATGCCAATGAAGTTGCTCACTCACTCACCGAAGCCGGTGTGAAAGGCATACTCAACTTTGCCCCCCACGACCTGGAGGCGGAAGAGCGCATCCCGGTGGAAAACATCCATATCATCGATAAGATGCTTGCTCTTTCCTTTATGATAAAGGGCACCTAGCAGGACAAATCTCAAGGCCTCTCCCTTCACCCTTTCAGCGCGCTGTGAATTCCTTTTGACTTTTGAATTTTTACTCAATACTTTGTACCCACCAACACGAGCGGCGTGTACCATGGGCGGGTATGCTAGACAAAGATATCACCACTTCGACTTTCCCGGACATACAGGAAGGGTCTCCATTGCCCTCGAAGACTCCAGCTTCGCCGATATTGAAGATGAGGAACTGTTCAAAATCGGCAACATACTGGCGAATTTTCTCTACGGACTTCTCCTCGAGAAGCGTGATATCAGGGAAAGTTCACTCAGCGTCTTTCACTCCATGCTCAAGGACAGCTCACTTCTCCTGGAAGACAAAGACCTGAACGCACTGCTCAGGTTTTCAAACCGCGCCTTCCACAAAGGCGATTATCAGAACTCCCTGTTCCTCTCCCAGCTCATCCTCTCCCGCATCAATCAGGTTATTGACAAGAAGATCGCCAATGATGACAAAACCATCGACAAGGAAATCATTCACCTTCAGATATCCACGCTGAACTTCATCGGGTATCTCTTCGCAAAAACGGGCAAGAACATAGACTATGGCCTTAAACTCACCAAGATAGCTAACACCCTTTTGAACGAGTTCAACGAGAAGGAGGATGAAACAATCGCCCTTCGTGCGGCCATCTACGACACGCTGGGCTCACTGCACATACAGAAGGAAAATTGGGATGAGGCCATTCGCTTTCTCGAATTGGCCCAGGATTACGATCAGTCACTGCTCGCACGGGGAGAGGTCGATGAGATCGGCTTCAGGCTCACCTGCAGTAATCTCGGATACGCCATTGTTCAGAAATGCCGATCTATGATCAGCGATTCAAGGCAGAAACTCAACATACCCCATATCGAGAAGAGCCTGGATAAGGCCCGTCACTACTTCATGATGGTTCAGGTCGAAAAACCACCCCCCGTTCCGGAAAACTTTCTCACCGATCTTGAACTGCACGCTGCAGTGAAACGCATGAAAGAGGGTCTCAAACTGTGTGATGAGGCAAAACGGGAGCTTCAGCGCCGGTTTATTTAGTACCTCCCACGGAAGGGCAGATCACCCGGTACCTTCACCGTGGTTACCGGAACCGGTGAGTGACGCACAACCTTTTCAGCCACACTTCCAATCAAGGCCAGGTTGATACCAGCCCGCCCGTGTGTCCCCATCACGATAATATCAACCTGATACGCCCTTACCGCATCCAGGATCTTCTCCACGGGATTACCGAATGCGGCATGCGCCTCAACCTTGATATTGAGTTTCTTATAGTCGGGGAAGTGGCGTTCAAACTCCTTCATAATCTTTTCCTTTCTTCTCTCAATAAGCTCCTCTTCGGAGTATTCCGGCACGGTGAACTTCTGCTCGATCATGATCTCCCGGGCAAAACGGATCTGCTCCTGGGGAATAACGTGAAAGGGTATGATCCTTGCCTTGAAACAGGAAGCGATCTTGACGGCAAGATCAAAGGCATAGAAGGATCGCGCCGAAAAATCGGTAGGTGCCAGTACTGTTTTCATCTCACTGGTAGCCATCTCGTACTCCTCTACACAATAAACTGTTTTTTCGATGATACACTATATACGCCACCTCTCATCACCACCTCTCCATGATGATGTTCCGGGCCGGAGAAGTGGTATAGAAGGACCCTGTTATGAGAATAATGTCAGCGGAGTCCGAATTGTCAACTGCATAATCAATGGCTTCACCTATATCCCGCAGAAGCAGGGTATCGGAATGAGCGGAACGGGCAGCAGTTACAACCGTATCTGTGTCAAGGTCCTTGTGGGTAACCGGATCGGTTATGATGAGCAGGTCCGACACCTGTGCAAGCCGGTTGATGATGCCGGCTACGTCCTTGTCCTTCACGATGCCGACAATGGTAACAAGCCGACCATAGCTATAGGACGAACGGAGTGTCTCGACGAGCACACGTGCAGAATCCTCATTGTGTGCGGAGTCGAGCAAGAACCGCCGCTTTCCCTCGATGAGTTCAAGCCTGGTGGGAAATTCCAGCGAGGAGAGTGCATGGTGAAGGGCTCGGTCAGACGGGAGAAGGTTTAAAATCCCGAGTCCGAGCAGAGCGGTAACAGCATTCTCAACCTGATGGCGTCCCACCAGTGAGAGAAAGATTCCGGGTATCCCCTTCCCGAACACCTCTGCATCAAAGAGGGTCCCCCGCTCCGACGATTCCTGTATCTCGAAGGAACAGTGTGATTTCACCCGGTACAGGGGAGCCCCCAGTTTCGACGCTGCTGACGCGAACACCTCAGTCACATCGTAGGTCTGATAGCCGAGCACCACCGGTTTACCCGGTTTAATAATCCCTGCCTTCTCACCGGCAATGTCTTCAATCCGCTCTCCCAGCTTGTCCATGTGGTCAAAGCTGATGGGGGTGATAATCGCCATGAGCGGGTTACAGAAATTCGTGGAGTCGAAGCGGCCGCCCATCCCTGTTTCTAAAATAGTGTAGTCGACTTCTTTCTCCTTGAAATATTGGGCGGCCATGGCAGTCAGAATCTCAAATGTGGTTGGTACGCTGTCCCTGTCGAACTTGTCGATGAGGGGGGGAAACCGGTTCATGAGTTCGATAAACTCCCTGTCCGAAATGGGTTGACCGCAGACGGAAATTCTCTCGTTGATCCGTTCAATATGGGGTGAGGTAAACAAGCCGGTGCGCTGAGTATCGGCCCTGAGGAGTGCGTCGAGTATTGTACACACCGAGCCCTTTCCCTTGGTTCCTGCAACGTGTATGAAGTGCAGATGGTCCTGCGGGTTGCCGAGGAGTTCAAGGAGTTTCACCGTTCGGTCCACATTGTAATGCACGGCACCGTAGGCAAAGGACGAATCCACCTCATAGTTGATGAAGCTGTAGAGATAATCAAGGGTTTCATCGAGGGTGCGCAACACCTGTGACATAGGCGATTCCTGGAAACCGATACTTCCTTTTCTCGATTCACACAGGTCTTTGGATATCCGGCAAATAATACGAAAGGACCAACTGCCGGTCAAGATATATGACATCAATATTTCAGTTGCTTCTGTGCGGTCCCATGTATACCTTTTCACCGAGAATAAGAATAAATAGGGTTAATAAATGATATCGCTTCGCTAGGTCGAATTTTCAACTCTTCAACAAAAATAATCATAAATTTGGTTCAAATGAGTATAGTGTTTCGAACTTCGACTAATTTCATGGTAAACTCATTTTACACGTATGTTGTTCTATTCCATACGGTATACGTGAAAAACTCGACTAGCGAAGCGCTAACGAAGTGATATCTTTTATATCTTTTTGTTCGCCTTAAACAACTCGAATGAAAGGGGTGATGCGTGTGCTCGTGGACTACCGTGAAGAAATCGAGCAGGTGAAGCGAATTACAGATGAAGGGTGGGGTCGTCTTTGACGTCGACAACCTCATTCAGCAGCGAATGGATTTCGAAAAGGAACTGAGCAACCCCGAAATATGGAGTGATAAGGACCGGGCAAATCAGATCACCCGGGAAATGAAGAAGATAAAGCGTACTATCGAGCCATGGGTTGAGGCTAAGAGAGAGGTGGACGATCTCGTCGAGCTCTTCAACATGGCACTCGAGGAGAAGGATGAGGAGCTCGAACCTGAGATCATCGACATCCTGCAGACTCTCTCGGTCAGGATCGGAGACCTCGAGAGGCTCTCCCTGTTTACCGGAGAACACGATAGTGCACATGCATACCTGACCATTCACTCCGGCGCCGGTGGGACCGAGGCCTGCGACTGGGTGAATATGCTCCTGCGCATGTACATGCGATGGGCAGAGAAACGCGGGTTTACTACCAGCATCATGGACATCCTGCCCGGTGAAGAGGCAGGCATAAAGTCCGTCACCGCACATATCGAGGGACATTACGCACACGGCTACCTGAAAACGGAAATCGGTGTTCACCGGCTCGTTCGCATCTCGCCATTCGATTCAAACAAAAGGAGGCACACCTCCTTCGCCTCCGTCTTCTGCACGCCAGAGGTGGAGGACGACATCGTCATTGAGATTGATCCCAAGGATCTAAGGATCGATACATACCGCTCACAGGGCGCCGGAGGCCAGCATGTCAACAAGACCGATTCCGCGGTACGGATTACCCATATCCCGACAGGAATCGTTGCTCAATGCCAGAACGAGCGATCACAGCACAAGAACAAAGACATGGCTATGAAAATCCTTCGGTCAAAGCTGTACGAACATGAACAGCAGCTCAAGGATAAGGAACGGGACGCGCAGGAAAAGGAAAAGAAAGGCATATCCTGGGGAAATCAGATACGGTCATACGTATTCCAGCCATACACGCTCGTTAAGGACCTGCGAACAGGCGTCGAGATAGGAAACAGTGCAGCAGTCATGGATGGCAACATCGACGCGTTCATCGAGGCCGCCCTGAAGATGGGCGTCTAGACCACCCCATACTTCAAGAGACTCGGCGTGCCCACTGCCTCGGGGCACCAACAGGAGAGCCAATGAAGAAGCTCCTTACCCTTCTCCTTCTGGTCCTTTTCATCTCGGTGCATGGTACGGGCCTCGGCGACTTCAACATCTTTCTTCAACGGAAAATCATCGTTGGCCCCCTGGAAAACCTGGGTGAACCGAAAGACAACTATCTCGCTGAGAATCTCAGCGAGCAGCTTCGTCTGCTCATCAAAAAGGCCCCCTTTATCTCGCTGACCGATAGGGAACGGGCTTTTCTCCTCACACTTTCGCTAGGGGATGAGTACAGGCAGACTTTCGAGCAGACCGACGGCAAGATCAACTATCGCTCGGAACCCGTTGCTGTTCTGGGGGACTTCGCCCTTGAGGATTACCCTCTCTACGTTTCAGGGAACTATACCCTTCACACAGGGCAGGAACCTGACAAGGAGGTTGGGCTCAAACTTCAGATCGATGTGTACAATACAATGACAGATACGGCCCGTGAACCGGTTTTCATAGAGGGAAACCTTTCCGATTTCATCGACGACCCACAGGATTTTCTCTACCCATTTCTCTCTGAGTTCCTGCACTATACCATCTATCGCATGAACCTGACCGCTGAACCTCCCGATGCGCTCATTTCAGTGGATAATCAGCTTGTCGGAATCGGAACCGCAAAAAACATACTCGTCACACCCGGACTTCACCGCATAACCGTCCGACGTGACAGTTATAGGGAATATCAGGATCTCGTGCAGGTGCCGGAGGATGGATACTGGAAACATGTAGTTCTCCAGCCTGAGACACGGACCGTCCGATACGACATTGCAACGACGCCTGACGGAGCGAAGGTGTACCTCGACGCGAGCTATCTTGGCAGCACACCGCTTTCAGTTTCGATTGGCCCGTATGACCGCACCCTCACCTTGAGCATGGAGGGATACCGAATAGAATCGATCGTTGTGCAGGACCTGCCGCCAGAAGGAGGCGGTCTGCACTTCGGTCTCATCGAAGCAGGTATTGAGGAGGAACTGAAACGAAAGGCCGAGCGACACCGAAAGTGGGCAAGGGGACTTTCATACGTTGGGCTCGGGGTGCTCGTCACGTCCATTTTTTTCGGCATTCAAACCACCTCAAAGCAGCAGGAGGCTGACCTATACAGCAGTACGGACCCGGGCCATGCCGATGAGGCCCGGGCAGCGTCGGACCTGTACAACACCCTTCTCATATCATCACTGGTCCTGGCAGGTGGGGTTTTTACCTTTTCGTTTATTCAAACGGTGCAGTATTTTAACACCTACAATCGGATATCGGAGTACGATATCCCGATCGTCAGTGCAGAGGTTGCCTTCTGAGATGAAACTAAAAAAACTGGGCCTTGGGCAGAGGCTGAACATCCTTTTCAAGGGGCAGCGAGACAACGAAGAGATACTCTCTGACATCGAGGAGCTACTCATTACATCCGACTTCGGTATTGAGTTCACCACCGATGTGGTAGACGAACTCAGGAAGCGCCTCTCATCGAGCGAACGCGAGGAGTGTATCGCTACCCTCAAGGAAATCATAAAGGAGCGCATGACTCTGGAGGTTCCCCGCTTCGATGGCGGGGACATTACTGTATTCCTCATTTTTGGGGTGAATGGAACAGGTAAGACGACAACGGCTGGTAAGATCGCCTTTCGTTTAAAGGAAGAGGGTAAAAAGGTTCTCATTGCTGCGGCTGACACCTTCAGGGATGCGGCAATAGAGCAGCTTGCGGTGTGGAGCACACGTGCGGGTGTACCCATGATCAAACAGTATCAGGGTTCTGACCCGGGGGCCGTCGTTTTTGACGCATGTGATTCTGCCAAAAGCAGGGATGTTGATTTTCTCATCGTCGACACAGCTGGTAGGCTCCACAACAAGGAACGGCTCATGGAAGAGCTTGTCAAGATCGGGAAAGTCCTGGACCGCAAGCTTCCCGATGCGCAACGGATGAAGCTCCTCACCCTGGATGCAACGACGGGACAGAACGGTGTCTCTCAGGCGGACCTCTTCAATCAGTACCTCGGTGTTGACGGCATCATACTCACGAAGCTGGACTCTTCGGCCAAGGGGGGAATTGCCTGCGCTATCTCGGGAAAGCTGAATATTCCCATACTCTATGCGGGCCTGGGAGAACGTATCGAGGATCTTGTCGAATTCAATATCGATGAATACCTCACCTCGCTTTTCAACAGTGAGGAGTAGATTGCCTTTTGCAAGGAGTGGATCATGGACAGATTTGAGCTGATGAAGATGCTGAAACAGCCTTCCGCTGAAAAGATCGTCTTTCTTGTTCTTGACGGACTCGGCGGTTTGCCGCAAGAGGACCGTACAGAGCTTGAGCTCGCGCACACACCGAATATGGACAAGCTTGCGGCAAAGTCAGAAACGGGTCTCATGAGGCCGATTATTCCGGGCGTCACACCGGGCAGCGGACCCGGGCATCTCTCACTTTTCGGTTATGATCCGCTTCAGTACATGATTGGCCGCGGCATACTCTCTGCCCTGGGCGTCAAATTCCCCATCAGGGACGGCGACCTGGCCGCGCGCGTAAACTTTGCCACGCTCGATGCAAAGGGTGCTGTCCTCGATCGTCGGGCCGGGCGCATTCCAGACGAGATCAATCGGGCCATGTGTGATAAGATCAGGGAAATTCAAATACCGGGCCTCGAGATCTTTATCGAAACGGAGAAGGAACACCGCGCCGCTCTCATACTTCGAGGACAGAAGTTCTCAGATAATCTCTCTGAAACCGACCCTCAGAAAACCGGTGTCCCCCCACTCCCAGTCAGGGCTCTGGACAATAAACCTGCATCTGTACACACGGCGGAGATGCTCAACAACTTCCTGAGCGAGGTACGGAAAAAATTAAAGGGTGAAAAGCCCGCTAATGGTATTCTGCTCCGGGGTTTTGCACTCTATCAGCAGATCCCCTCCATGAACGATATTTATGGACTCAATGCCTGCGCAATTGCCGGATACCCCATGTATCGGGGGCTTGCAAGCCTCGTGGGCATGGATGTCATTGAAACCGAGAGCGGTGTGGGACCACAGTTCGCGAAACTCGGAGAACTCTGGGGCGACTATGACTTCTACTTTGTGCACATTAAATATACCGACAGCAGAGGTGAGGACGGGGATTTCCCCGCCAAAGTCTCTGCCATCGAAGAGGTTGACGAACATATTCCATCCATTCTCAAACTGAACCCGAATGTCCTGGTAATCACCGCAGACCACTCTACACCTGCCTCTTTCAAGGCACATTCATGGCACCCGGTGCCACTGCTCATCAGCTCGAAGTGGGCCCGTCGTGCCGGGGTCTCGAAGTTCGGTGAAACGGAGCTTCTCGGAGGGACGCTGGGGATTATTCACTCAACGGACCTCATGCCCCTCGTGATGGCTCATGCGGGTAAACTTGCTAAATTTGGTGCCTGACTGCTCAAAAATGCTTTTCTTTTAATGAAAAAAAATTTACATTTTTCTATTATTAAATTATCATTAATTCTTGACACCTTGCCCGTAACGTATTAATTTATCAATAATAGTTAGTTTATTTATCATTATTGTTACTAGGAGGCGCCTAGATTGCCTGAAAAAATCTATACTACCTATCAGATCGGAAAATTTTGCCAGGTGAACATACGAACGGTCATACGATGGATTGAGACCGGAAAGCTCAAAGCATACTCCACACCTGGCGGGCACAGAAGGGTAAAGTGGAGTGATCTCATCACCTTTCTGACTGAAAACAGAATGCCCATTCCCAGGGAACTTGAGGAGGCGAAGAAGCGAAAGGTACTGCTTGTGGATGATGATCCAGACTTCCTGGAGATCGCTTCGAAGATACTCAAGAAAATCCCCGATGCGGAAACCAAAACATCCTCTTCTGGTTTCGACGCGGGTGTGCTCGTCGCCGAATGGTACCCGGACCTCATCCTTCTCGACTTTCTCATTCCCGATCTCGACGGCTTTGAGGTAACAAAGAAGCTGAGGAGCAATCCCCGGCTGAAAAAAATCCCCATCGTTGCGGTAACCTCGATAACTGATCCCAAAGAGCTGGAGAAGGTAAAAACCTGCGGGGTTGATTCTGTTATCACAAAACCGATTGAGGCTGAAAGCTTTCTGAAAAAGATCGACCGGTTCCTGTACTCATCAAGTCATAGCTGATTCCTCGCCATGGCGACAATCCATCTCTGCAGGGGTCGCTATAGCTCTCGGATCAAAATTTTTTACTCTATACAAATGGGGTGAAGGGGCTATAATAGTGCGTGCAGGCCCCCTGAAATTGGGGACAGGTCCACTGAGTAGGGGGACAGCCCCCCGGGAAAAGGGGACAGATCCCTGAAAATGGGGGATAGTCCCCTACTGAAATGGAGCATCCATGAGAAAGTCAGAAATAGTCCTTCTCAAGGGTGACATAACGGAACGAGACACAGACGCCATCATCAATACATCGAACAACCGCCTCATTCTGGGATCGGGGCTGGCCGGTGCCATCAAGGCCAAGGGCGGAAACCAGATCGTCGATGAATGTGCTCGCCACGGAAGTATCGATATTGGTGAGACCGTGCTGACAAGCGGCGGGAATCTGAAGACCGGCGCAGTCATTCACGTGGCTCTCACGGAATACGATGGCCAGATCACCAATGAGAACATCGAGAAGTCTCTTCGGAACTGCCTCAAGCTGGCGAACAAACAGCGGTTCAAGAGTATCGCCATACCCGACATGAGTGTCGGGATCAGCAGGTTCCCACCGGAAGTGTGTGCTGAGACTGTCTGCATGGTTCTCAAAGAGTATATGGCAAGAAAGAGCAGAAACCTGCAGCGTATCGAAATAGTACTCTGGGACATCGATACCCTGCGAATCTATAAACAGAAGTACGCTGAAATCTTTGAACAGGAAACAGCATGAGCCTGCAATTTATACTCGCCGGTATCATTATCATCGGTATCATTATTTTTCTAACCTATTTCAAGATATTCCGCAAACCAAAAAGACTACAGCGTATCTGGGAACAGATCAAAGCGGGCGACGTGCGAAACTCCATACGAAACCTGCGCACGCATATCATCAAGCATGGAGGTTCTATAAACGCGCATTCACTGCTGGCCGAATGCTACCGTCGTGAGAAAAACTTCGATATGGCGGTAATTGAATACCGCACCTGCATCAAGATCAACAAAAAGCCCTCACTCATGACCATGACCACGATACGGGAGGGACTCGTTGATTGTCTTCTACGGGTGGGGAAGGCTGATGAAGCCCTCTCGGAGCTGCTCGAGCTCTCCCGTCAGGACCCAAGAAACTACCGCTACCTATTCGAGATCGCAAAGATATTTTACACCAAGGGAAACCTTGAGCAGGCAGTCACCTATCTAGACAAGACCATCAAGTACAACCCAAGTCATGGGCCGAGCCTCGGGTATCTCGGCGTGATCATGTACCACGCCAACAAGATACGGGAGGCTGTAGTCTACCTGACACAGGCTGTGAAGTATGACAAGCGCAACTTCCGCGCCTATTACTACCTCGGGCGTCTATACATGGACGGCAGGGATTTCCCACGGGCCATCACCTACTTCGAAGCCGCGCAGCGATCGCCGGAATTCAGGGCTCGTGCCCATTTGCAGAAGGGGACCTGTTATCGAGAAATGGACGAGTTCGAGAATGCAGTTGATGAGTATAAAAAGGGCATCGCATCGGCAACCCCGAAAGATCAGAACGTGCTTCTGGCCACCAGGTATGCTCTCGCCTATCTCTTCGAGTCACGGGGTAAGCTTGCCGAAGCGATCGAGCAGTGGGAGTCAATACACAGGATTAATGGGGATTACAAGGACGTACCGCGCAAACTCGATGAATATCAGGACCTGCGTGCTGACGACAACATGAAGGATTTCCTGGTGAGTCCTATACCGGTGTTCGAAGGTATCTGTCTCGAGATCATACGTCATCTGGGCTATGACATTGCCGACATCCGGCATCAGTCATCGAGCATAACGAATATCATCGCCACACCAAACCTCAGCTCCATGCGATCAGTTTCCAGACAGTTCGTCTATTTCAAGATATACCGTGAAGCGGTCAGTCTGGGTCTGAACGCAGTCAAGACCCTTCTCGAGGAAGCAAAGAAGGTGCGCTGTGTCAAGGCCGTCTGCATTTCTCCCATAAAGTTCCGCCCCGAGGCCATCGATTTCGCCATGCCGCGACAGATCGACCTCATCGGCGGCAGTCAGCTCTCGAAGATTCTGAAAGAAATTCGCGGCTAGTGGAGAGGAATGCAGTGTGTACCACTTGAGTATACTACCCGGAAAGCATGTAACACATTTTATTGAGATCTCTCGAAATATATCTTTGAATGTATATAAGGGTCCTGTGCATAATAAATTCCAATGTGCAGGCCGATATATCTAAGAAACAGCACAGGGGAAGTACTGTATAAAATTGTTGACTTTTTAGGGTGCTGTGTTACTATTATCAATTCTAAATATAACACGGGGTAAGGTGTGTCCGATTACAAGAAACTAGAGAAGCGATTCTTCGCATATCTGCACAACCACCTACTCTTCCTGAAAAGAGTCATCGTCTACTCATATAAGCGGTTTATACAAAAGGGCAGGGAAAAACTCACCGTCATGCTCATCCCGCACTCTGAGAAAAAGATCTTTAACTTCCAGATCTCCCTGTTTACCATTTCATTTATCGTGGTTCTCATAGCAGGTATTGTGATCACCTTCTTTATCACCACATCACGCTATACACTTACCAGAAAAGAGATGGAGGACCTAAAAAACTCCCAGGAAGGAAATATAACGGCACTGAACCTGTTCCAAAACGAGATCACCGATCTCGACGAAGAGGTTCTGGAATACAGGAACAACATCAAAGACATCATACAGCTGCTCGGGGCCAGTCAATCCGAAAACATCTTTGGCCTTGGAGGGCCGGAAACTGAGATCAAGAACCTCTCAGAAATCATAGGAATGACAAGCCAGGGCGACCACGAATCAGAGCTGCAGACCATCAAACGGATCAATGCTGATATCGCAGCGAGTAAACGTGTTTTAATGAACTTCAAGAAATTCCTCGAAGCGAGAGAGGAAATCATACAAAACATACCAAACAACTGGCCGATCATTGGCGGAGGATTCATCACGTCCCCCTTTGGTATGCGGCGGTCTCCCTTTACGGGAAAGTGGGCAATGCATCAGGGAGTGGACGTGAGCTGGTGGCCCGGGGCGCCGATACGTGCAACAGCTGACGGTGTGGTCGTCTTCTCAGGAATGAAGGGGGGATACGGGAGAACGATTCAGGTGCAGCACGAGTATGGTTTTCAAACACTCTACGGCCATCTGTCACGCATCGTCGCCTATGAAGGAAAGCACGTCAAGAAGGGTGAGATAATCGGATTCCTTGGTCGAACGGGCAGGGCAACGGGATTCCACCTTCACTACGAGGTACGAATCGGCACCACCGCCGTTGATCCCATGATATTCATGACAACCGAGTTCTAGCCTCTCAGAGTAAAGCCGGCTTCAGATGTGCAGTATACCTATCCCGATCAATACGCAGACTGTTTCGGTATCCACCGCCGTTAAGGTCATCACAACACTATAGAGCTTGTCATTACTCTAAAAATACTATAAGATATGGATAGATATTCCGATTCGGATCAATCAATGAACGATACCGCAGCATACACGAACGGCGAATCGTTCGTCAACAGTATCATTGGAGAAGGCACGACCCTTCATGGCGACTTCAACCTGAACGGCCTTCTCAGGATTGACGGTACGTTTGTTGGAAAGGTGCGGACCAGCGGCAAGGTCCTCATCGGTAAAAACGGACAGGCCGAGTGTGAGATCGTCGCGGCCACCGTGGTAATCGGGGGGAAGGTCAAGGGGGAGATCATTGCGACGGAACGGATCACTCTCCTTTCGACTGGCGTTTTTATCGGCAATATCGTCACTCCGCGGCTCATCATCGAGGAGGGTGTCGTCTTTGACGGTAAGTGCGAGATTGTCGAAGATAAAGATAAATTAGAAAAAATAAAACAGAAGTATCTGCTCACACGCGAAGCTGAAACAACTGAACAGCCCAAAACAGCGAACGAGACATTCATGCCGGGCGTGGAGAACCTTACCGATGAAATTACCGCACAGGCACGGGTGGGCAATGGCTTCACAGCGCGGGTCGAACAGAAGGTAACCTAACCCCCTATATTTACCCACACTTTTCCAACCGATCTGAATCCAATCGACGGGAAGAACCTGTGCACAAAGGATACTTTATCGTTATGGAGGGTCCTGATGGTTCGGGCAAGTCAACGCAGGCCCGCATCCTGGCCGAACGGCTCGAGGAGGATGGACACAGCTGCGTGGTGACCGAACAACCGGGCGGCTCCCGGGAAGGGAAGCAAATTCGAGAAATTCTTCTCGATCCAAAACTTAATATAAGCCCGAAGACGGAGCTTTTCCTTTTTCTCGCGGACCGTGCCGACCATGTACACAAGGTTGTGAAACCGGCCCTCCAATCGGGAAAAACGGTCATCAGCTCACGATATTTCTACTCAACACTCGTGTATCAGGGCATGGCCAGGGAGGTTGCTCCCTATGACTTCCTTCTCCAGATGAACCTCTTTGCCGTCGACAACGTCATCCCTGATCTGGTATTCTACATCGATGTGGAGGCTGGCCACGGCCTGAGCAGAGCGAAGAACAACTCGAGGGAACAGATGAACTACATAAGAGGCGACAGAATTGAACTCGAGGGAGTTGCGTTTCACCGCAAGGTTCGTGAGGGATACAGGGAGCTTGCCGCCCGGCATTCTGACCTGTTCATTGCCATCGATGCAGCAGGGCGGAGCAGAGAAGAGCTTGGCAACATCATCTATTCTCAGTGGCGGGGGAGGGTGAACCATGATTGAGATGGAGAAGACAAGCAGCCAGAAACACAGCATACCGGTGAAGCGTAAAAAGGGAAAGAAGGCCTCCCACACCGGTATAGATATCGTGCACAGCAAATTCTATGATGAGCTCAAGTTTGCTGAGACAGAAGAGCTACAGCTCCAATTCGACGAACTCATAGACGAAATTACTAAGCAGGGAGAGCGGTTTGCAAAGAACCCAAATCAGGAACTGCTCAAGAAATATAAATCCATGATCAAGGACTTTCTGAAATACGTCACCGACCATATGCTCCAGGTGGAACACTACACGGGTGGAAAATTGAAGCAGAAGATCTATACGGTTACCAAAATCATAGACGAACGGCTTCTGAAGCTGACTGAACACCTAATGAAAAATCAGGCCAGTAATATAAACCTCCTCTCAACACTGGATGAGATTCGGGGATTGCTGGTGGACCTATACAAATGAGGTATGCACATGCCTGACGATAAACGCTACATCGTTGCAAAACTTCTCTACAACAATGAAACCTGCTACTGCAATCTCCCCGATTTTGAAGTGCATCGGGGCGACTTGATAATTATTGAAACCGCAAACGGACCCGAGATAGCATTCGTATCAGGGATCGGTTCGCTCATGCCTGAGGATGCAGAACCGAAAACAATTCTCCGACAGTGCAGCGATGAGGATAGAAAGCGGCAACATGAAAACGAGAATCGAGAGCAGGAGGCTTTCGAGATCACCCTCGAAAAAATTAAAAAACATGGTCTCGAGATGAAGCTCGTAAGTGTCCACTACTTCCTCGATGATCAAAAAATCATATTTAACTTCACTGCAGATGGCCGCGTCGACTTTCGGGAACTCGTGAAAGACCTGGCATCGGTGTTTAAAAAGCGTATCGAGCTGCGGCAGATCGGCGCCCGTGACGAGGCAAAAATTGTCAGCGGCTGCGGTGTATGCGGAAGAGATTTCTGCTGCAGTGCAATCAAACGTGAATTGCAGCCTGTTACGATAAAAATGGCGAAGGATCAGAACCTGACCCTCAACTCATCGAAGATATCGGGTGCGTGCGGCAGGCTTCTCTGCTGTCTCGCCTATGAGCACGAGGCCTATTGCGACTTCAAGCGTAACTATATCGAAGAGGGCAGCTCACTCGTCTTCGAGGACAGGAAAGTCACTCTCTGCGAGATCAACATACTTAAAAGGGTCGCCACACTTCGCACCGAAGACAACATTACCTTCAGCGTGCCGATTGATCGACTTCCCCAGATTCCGCCACGGGAGGAGAGCTGTGATGAATCGGCGAAAGAGGACGCCGTGGTAGGGGAGAATTAAGCGCGTAATTCCAGTCTGGTACAGAGTCGCTCTTTTTCTCTCTACCCTGCAAACCGCTTCCGTGCAAGCTCCTCAATGCCATCGATCTTACCCGCAATACGCCTGTATACAGCCGGGATGCGTCGCTCGAGGCCTCTGATCGCGGATAGGGAATCCATGAATATTTCCCTGTACTTCCTGTGCGCGATCTTCCGCAGAATATCCGGGATCAGTGCTGCAAACACCTGCCGGTCGTCACGGTTCTCCATGACAAGCCCCATGACCTCCTGTAACTCCTCCACCCTGTCCCTGCACTGGCACTGCTGGAGCGCTGCAAGCAGCCGTTCCTTGGCTTTTCGCCTTTGGCTGACCGTGAGTCCCGTACAGTCGATCAGGGCGCTCAGATCAGTCTCCTCCAGTTTCAGGAAACCCCGCGTTTCAATCCATATGGTTTTGCCGCCCACCATAAACCCCACACGCTCGTACCCAGTGTCTATGGAAAAATGCTGCTGGAGACGGGTCCGCACATAACTCCGCTTGGTCTGCAGGTTGAGCTTCCGTGCGGTTACCGTATCGTCGATCGCCTCGAGATCGGATGGGACAGTGTGCCGTGTCGTGTCGATCATTATGATAAACTCAACGTTGTGGTTCAGCCGGTGTATGCTCTGTCTTCCACCCCTGTACTTCACATACTCGTTGGTGAGCAGGCCCACCTTGCCGTGGGAAGCACACCGTTCCATCAGGACATCAAAGGGTATGATGCCCTCCGTGCTGTAGGAGATGAATATGTACCGGGCGTGAAGCCTGTCGAGCAGGGCACCGAATGCCCGGGGCGCACGGTCACGGTAGCAGTAGTCGGAGCGTGTCACGACCCAATCCTTGCGAATACCCGCCTTGCCGCCTGTCTCCCGGTCTCCGGGATGCATGCCGTCCCACAGGGCAATGGTATTGAGCAGGTGATAGTTCGATCCATACTGGTGCTGATTGTATGGCGGGTCAAGATAGGCAATATCGAATACCTGTTTGTCGAGATGCTCAAGGAGCAACACCGCGTCCATCATGAATATGTGCTGGGGATGGTCCGAATCCCAGAGTACCGGCCACCTCAGGACGATGGGCTTCATTATCCTGCTCAGCGCATCCCCCGTAAAACCACCAAATCCCTTGTGATAGGCCTTGAAGACCCCCGATGTGTTCGTGTGCGTTGCTGCCCCATGGAGAAGGAGTGCGAGAAGCAGGGACTTCTCCCGGTATGCTCCATCTTTCGACAGAGTGACTTCACTATATACTGCATCAACTGAGGGGGATTTAATTGAAAAGGGGTAGAGGCGCTCGATTTCGTTCCGCATCCCGTCGATGGTGCAGCCATTTGCCCGGGTGTAAAACAGCCGTTCCCGTCGGTAATCGGCATGGGCGTCATCCCGGGGACTGTAGTATCTGGCAATATACTCATCCTCCCCGGCAGGCGGAGGAAGATTGTTGATATGCGCGAGCATTCCATCCATGCCCCCCCACGGTGCATACATATCGGGCAGATCCCTGCGGTTTATCTTCAGGTAGGCAAAACTGCTCAGATAGGAATATACTTCCCAGTCATTGGAGAACACTTCAAACCCGAGATACTTCGCAAAGCGGGACACCACACCGCTCCCGG
>Ga0114922_10001029_pt1 | contig 26595 bp, 20 predicted proteins | sample AartaG_FD_100975 | JGI IMG/M metagenome (GOLD analysis project Ga0114922, IMG submission 100975) | Deep subsurface microbial communities from Aarhus Bay to uncover new lineages of life (NeLLi) - Aarhus_00045 metaG | ecosystem: Environmental > Aquatic > Marine > Oceanic > Sediment | place... | reverse complement strand
TGATTTCAGGTTTGAAGCTGCTGAGTAAGTAGCTTTCGGTTTAACAAAGCGATGTACTTCGGCCTGGGAATCTGACCGGGCCCTTTGATAGGCATCTATGCGGGGCCTATACCGATTCGGTATAAGCCCCTTTTTTGGTGGTAATTGGTTATCTTGGAGATTGCCGCGTTGAAGATTGCATCGCCCTGCCGGCTAAATATCATGCCAAAGCTTCAAATTTATCAACTCCAAAATCTCGATAAGTCAAGCCGCGATGTTGCAGAGGAAGAAAAATAGGTTTGACGGTGGTTTGCAGCGATATTATACTCTATGCTCAATATTGTGCAGGAATGAGAACTGCCCGCCGCCCCGACTCGCGTCGGGAGACGCGGGGGCTGGTACTTCTTATTGGAGCAAAAAATGGATAAGAGTAAAATTGTCGCTGAAGGTATAACCTTCGACGATGTGCTGCTGATACCGGCCCAAAGTGATTTTGTGCCGAGCCAGGCGGACACCCGCACACAATTAACAAACAATATCACGATAAATATCCCGATTGTCTCGGCTGCTATGGATACGGTTACCGAGTCGGCATTGGCGATAGCGCTGGCCCAGGAAGGCGGTATAGGCATAATTCACAAGAACCTCTCCGTCGAGGCGCAAAAGCGAGAGGTGGCCAAGGTCAAACGCTCCGAGCATGGAGTTATTCTTGACCCGGTAACATTATCGCCGGCCCAGCCTGTCAGGAGAGCACAGGAGCTGATGAACGTGCAAAACGTCTCCGGCATCCCCATCGTCGAGGGCAAAAAGCTGGTGGGTATTCTGACACGCAGAGATTTGAAATTTCTCAAGGACTATGACGTCGAGATAAGCTCTATAATGACAAAGAATAATCTTGTTACAGGCCCGGCCGGGACGACACTTGAGCAGGCCAAGGAGACCCTGCAAGAACACAAGGTGGAAAAGCTGCTGCTGGTTGATGGAGATGGCGAGTTAGCCGGCTTGATTACTATGAGAGACATCGACCGCGTTCAGCAATATCCGATAGCGGCCAGGGACCGGAGAGGTCGGCTGCTCGTCGGTGCTGCGGTGAGCGTTCACGACTATGAGCGAATCGAGGCGTTAATAGCAGCGGACGTCGATATTATCGTAGTTGATACCGCGCACGGCCATTCGCAGAACGTCATCGATACCGTAAAGAAAATAAAAGCTGAGTACGACATAGACGTGATTGCGGGTAATATTGCCACCACAGAGGCGGCAGAGGATTTGATAGAAGCCGGTGCTAATGCTGTGAAGATCGGTATCGGGCCCGGTGCAATCTGCACAACGAGGATAATTTCAGGCGTGGGAATGCCTCAGGTATCCGCTATAATCAACTGTGCCAAGATGGGGCAAAAGCATAATATTCCCGTTATTGCCGACGGCGGAATAAGGCAGTCCGGCGATATAACCAAGGCGATTGCAGCCGGGGCTTCGAGCGTGATGATAGGCTCGTTGTTTGCCGGTCTGAAAGAAAGTCCGGGCCAGCTGGTCATCTATAAGGGCAGACAGTTCAAAGAATACAGAGGAATGGGCTCTTTAGGGGCGATGGTCAAAGGCTCGGCGGAAAGGTATGGACAAAGCAGCTCGACCGAGAGAAGCAAACTTGTGCCCGAAGGTGTAGAAGGGCGGGTGCCGTACCGCGGAACGCTCAGTGATTTTGTCTATCAATTAGTCGGCGGGCTGCGAGCAGGTATGGGCTATTGCGGGGCCAGAAATATTGAAGAGCTTAGAAAAAACAGCCGATTTGTTCGTATAAGCGCCGCTTCGGTCAGTGAGTCTCATCCGCACGATATACAAATAACCAAAGAAGCCCCAAACTATTCGGCCAGTGTACCTTTTGAAGATTGACAAATGTCCCAAATAAGCCAGTGTCAACCCCCGATTGCAACTGTCGGGGGATCAGCGATTGAATGGGAATAATTTTTCGTATTGCCTTATAGAGAGAGATTCTTAAATGGATAAAGTCAGCCGTAAAGGATTTTGGCTCAGGTTGGTTTGTGCAGGTCTGATTTCCCTGGTTGCGTCTCAGGGCGTCAACGCGGATAACAAGGACCCAAATGACCCGAATGACCCGGAAGAACTCTTGCGTAACAAGTGGGATGCTGTTGTTTTGGTCCTTCAGAACAAGGAAATCGACCAGAAAGATAAAGAGAAGAAAATCAGTAAAATCGTAACTCCGATATTTGATTTCCCGCTGATGGCCAAACTTGCATTGGGGAGAAAACACTGGCCAAAATTTTCCCCGCCACAGCGCGAGAAATTTACTAAGCTTTTTACAGAACGGCTTAAGAGGTCGTATTGGGAGAAAATCGCACTCTACAAGGATGAAAAAGTCTTGTTTAAATCCAAAGTGCAAAAGAAGAAGATTATCTACATCCCGTCGGAGTTGAGATACGAGGATACAAAGGTGGCAATAATATACAAGCTTAGAAAGATAGAAAAACGCTGGAAGATCTATGATGTGGAAATACAAGGTGTCAGCATCCTCCTGACCTACCGGTCACAATTCGATGAAATCCTTCGCAGGGGCACCGTTAAGGATCTTCTCTCTCGGCTCCAGAAGCCGCCGGAATAAGTAAACTAAAGTTTGAAGTGCCTATAGTGACACGTAAGTGTCATCCTGAGGCGAAGCCGAAGAGCCTGCCCTGAGCTTGTCGAAGGGATCTGGTCAACAAAAAAGATGTTCTTTACTTCGCTGCGCGGAGCCTGTCCTCGAGCGAAGCGAAGGATTCAGAATGACAGCAAAGCTGTCACTTGAGGCACTTTTCTGATAACCAATACCAGAGGGGTACTATGACGAAACATCACCCAGTAGCTTTTTTTTTCGACCGAATCGTCCTGGGGCATCCCAAGACAGTTATTCTCTGTGTGCTGATAGTGGTTGGCTTTCTCGGCTTTGGCGCCAGAGGTTTCAGGCTGGACGCCTCAGCGGATACGTTGGTTCTGGAGAACGATGAGGACCTGCGTTACTCACGTGAGATCAGCTCCCGCTACGGACAGCAGGACTTTCTTATCCTGACATACACTCCCAAAGACGACCTGTTTACGCCGGAAACGCTGACCACCTTAGCCCGGCTGCGAGACGATTTACAGTCTTTGCTAAGTGTATCATCGGTGATTTCCATTCTGGATGTTCCTCTGCTGGAAAGCCCCCCGGTCCAATTCAAGGAGCTTACCGGCGATCTGCCCACACTCGAATCACCAACGGCAGATGTAAATCTGGCCAAGATTGAGCTTCACCGGAGTCCTCTCTATCAGAACCTGTTAGTAAGCTCGGACTTAAAGACTACGGGCCTGTTAGTCTATTTATCGCAAGATGATGCTTATCGTGATTTGTTAGAGCAACGAAATGAGCTGCAGCGGAAAAAAGAATCCGGTTCACTGGCTCCTGCAGAGCGTGCCGAGCTGAAAAGTGTGGTTGAGCAATGCCGGCAACGTAAGGACCAAATGAGGCAGCGGCGCCATCAGGATATCACGGCGATACGAAACATTATGGATAACTATCGCCGGGATGCAGAGCTGTTTCTTGGGGGCGTCAGTATGATAGCAGACGACATGATTACCTTCATTAAGAATGACTTGAAAGTGTTTGGCCTCGGGGTCCTGCTCTTTTTGATTCTTATGCTCTTTATTATCTTCAGGAAAATACGCTGGATATTACTGCCGATGCTCTGCTGCGTGGTATCCGTTATCTGCATTATTGGTCTGCTGGGATGGTTTGGCTGGGAGGTAACGGTCATATCCTCCAATTTCATCTCTTTACAGCTAATCATCAGCCTGGCTATTACAATTCATTTGATTGTGCGTTACCGGGAACTGCTTGTGCAGAATCCGCAAGCCCCCAATCGCCGGTTGATTCTTGAAACCGTTCTCTTAAAGCTCAAGCCCTGCGTGTATGCGGTACTGACCACGATTGCCGGTTTTGGTTCTCTCGTACTTTGTGACATCCTGCCGGTCATTAACTTCGGGTGGATGATGATGGCAGGTTTAATTGTGTCCCTGTGTGTGACCTTTCTGCTTTTTCCCGCCGTGCTGATACTGATACCAAAAGTAACACCACCCAAAACGGGCGAATGGCGTTTTTCCATAACATCCATCCTTGCAAAATTTACCGAAGCCCACGGCGTCCTGATCGTAGCAATTAGCGGACTGGTCCTCCTCGGCAGTGTTATTGGCATCTTGAAATTAGAGGTGGAAAACTCTTTTATCGATTACTTTCACAAAGACACCGAGATTCATCAGGGCATGAAAGTAATCGACCAGCGCCTTGGTGGTACCACCCCTCTCGATGTCATCATAGATTTCGAGCAAACCGAAGCTTCGCCGGCATCCACCGAACCTGCCGTGACAGAAGGTGATGAGACATTCGATGAATTTGACCAGTTCGATGAATACGATGAGGCCGCAGCGGATGAGAAATACTGGTTTAACGCCGAAAAGATGGCCCGCGTCAAGACCGTCCACAAGTATCTCGACAACCTGCCGGAAACCGGCAAGGTGTTATCGTTAGCCACCTTATTGACAATTACCGAGAAGTTAAACGGCGGCGAGCCTCTGGACAGTTTCGAGCTCGCTTTGCTATATAGCGAAACCCCGGAAGAATTCAAAACCATGCTGGTCAAGCCCTACGTCTCAGTAGAGCATAATCAGGTCCGCTTTTGGGCCCGGGTCAGAGATTCTGATAAGACTCTGAGGCACAACGAGCTGCTGAAGAGGATAAAGAATGACCTCACCGGCATGTTAGGGCTTAATGAGGAAAATATTCATCTGTCCGGCCTGCTGGTACTGTACAACAACATGCTGCAAAGCCTCTTCGGCTCCCAGATACTGACTTTGGGCATTACTGTGCTCTTGCTGACCGGCATGTTTCTAATACTGTTTAGGTCGTTGAAAATTGCTTTTATTGCCATCCTCCCCAACGCGCTTTCCGTCGCGGTCGTGCTCGGCGTGATGGGCTGGCTGAATATCCCGCTCGATATGATGACCATAACCATATCGGCCATCAGCATAGGAATTGCCGTCGATGACACGATTCACTATATCCACCGATTCAAAGACGAATTCCAGAAAGACCGCAGGTATCTGCCGACAATGCACCGGTGCCACGGAAGCATCGGCCACGCTATGTATTATACTTCGATTACTATTATCATCGGTTTTTCCATCCTGGTCCTGTCAAATTTCATTCCCAGTGTTTATTTCGGCCTGCTCACAGGCTTAGCAATGTTAATTGCACTTCTTGCCGCCCTTACCCTCCTGCCCCAAATGCTGATTCTTGTCAAACCTTTTGGTAAAGAGACTTGAGAATCAGAACCGATTACTATAAGATGGCATCGAAAGAAACTGGCAGAATCATTGAGAACAAATAAATGAAACTACAGGCCTGGTATATTGTCATCCTGACCGTCTTAATTGCCGGTTGCGCATCTTCCAATAACAATGCAAAATTTACAACAGCTCATCAAAATACCCTGAATGACCCTAATAACATTGATGAAGCGTTTGCCGACGAAGATTTTGACCTGCTGGAAGAGGAGCTTGACGAGCAGGCAGTGGAGGTGGACGACCCGCTGGAGCCTTTTAATCGGCTAATGTTCGGCTTTAACGACACACTCTACTTCTGGATCGTCAAACCTGTTGCGGGGACATATAAAGCTGTTGTACCGGAACCGGCTCGAACCGGTGTCCGCAATTTCTTCCAGAATCTTACTACGCCCGTTCGTTACGTAAACTGCCTTCTGCAGGGAAAAGGCGATGGCGCCGACACAGAATTACGCCGGTTCCTGGTCAATACGACCGAAGGTATTCTTGGATTTGGCGACCCGGCAAGAGATAAATACGAGCTGGAGCCCGTTCAGGAGGACCTCGGCCAGACGCTGGCGGTGCATGGCATGGACGACGGCTTCTATATCGTCTGGCCGTTTTTCGGACCATCCAACGTGCGGGATTCGTTGGGTAAGGTGGGTGATATGTTTCTAAATCCCGTGCGCTACGTGGAACCTACAGAGACTTCGATATATATTTCCGCAGGCAAGGGCATCAACGAGAGCTCATTTCACGTCGGAGAGTACGAAGACTTCAAGGCCGCAGCCCTTGAACCATACATAGCGATGCGCGAAGCCTACATTCAATACCGAAACAACAAAATTCAAGAGTAACGCTCTTAATTAATAATCCACTAATCCCCTTCATCCTTCTTGCCCCCGCATTTCTTTGGCTGTACCCGCGAAGCATGTCCTCGACTCCGATCGTTGGCTATAATCTATTCCTCTGGATACTTAAGTTCTGGATGATCTTCTTTTTTAGCTTTGGCTTTTGGTGCCTTGTTGAACGTTACATTCACTCCCTCCGAATGTGGATAATCAACAGTCTTGCCACTTAGTAGTTCTTCTACTGTAAGGATTTGCATTGTAGCGTGCTTGGTTCCCCAAGGCGACTTGTAAAATCCGGCGCTCGCTGCTTCAGCCCGCATCGGCTTTGTTGCTTTTTGCATACAAATAAACACTCCTATTTCCGCTTTCTCACGCTCTATTACCCCTCGCAAGTCCCGAACATGCCCTGGACCTGTTTGTCCTGCCTTAACAGATAAGATGATCTGCTTGGTTTTTGTCTTCTTGTTTTCAGCTTCATCGTGAAAATAAAGCCGACCATCAATTCCCTTATCCGCTCCCTTCTTTTGTTCGACAGGACGCGCGCCAACCAACCCCAGCGCCCACCACTGGAACTGATACGGATCGTTTTCAGCTAAAGTCTTTGCATCCGGCAAAGAAACAGGTTCTCCTATCACATGATACTTCACTTGCTTCCCGAACATATCTTTTAGTCTGTGTTTCATCAAAGCCACTGCCAGATGAGTAACATCGATTCCTATCCAATTCCGATTAAGTCTTTGGGCAACCGCTACTGTGGTGCCACATCCACAGAACGGGTCAAGTATCGTATCACCCCTATTGCTGCCGGTCTTGATAATGCGGTCAAGTAGCGCCTCTGGCTTTTGTGTAGGATAGCCCAGACTTTCCTGCTGGGAACCGTGAAGATGTTCAATGTCATCCCAAATATCAGTGACCGGCCTCCCCGGCATCTCGTCCAAATATCTCTTTTCTGCGACAACTTTCCCCTTTTCCGGAAGGAGGATACGCCCTTCCTTCCACGCCTTGCTCATCCGCTCTTTTGTCCAACGCCACACTCGCACCGTTCCGCTCCCAGGAGGAAATTCGTATGTCAGATTCGGTCGGTTCTTGTTGGGGTTTGTCAAATCTCCTAACCTGTACCGCCGGCCTGTACCTTCCTCAATATGCCGATAGAACTTCTCTATATAATCTGGGTCGTTTTCGGTGTATTGCTTCTTAAATACAGCTTCTTCTGTCTTTCCATAGCACAGAATTATATCGTGCGCCCGTGAAAGACGCACGGTTGTATGTGATTTTGGCTGTGCCCGTTTCCACACGATTTCATTTTTGAAGTTTACAGGCCCAAACACAGCGTCCATTAACATCTTCAAGTAATGGCTCGCTGTCGGGTCACAATGCAGATAAATCGAGCCGGTCGGTTTTAATACCACGCGCAGTGCTATTAACCTTGGAGCCATCATTGAAAGGTAAGCCATCATATCACTTTGGCCTAAAAATGTCAGAAAACCCTGCATCACTTGAGAAACCCGCTGAGGCCCGGTTTCTACTACCTCATGATACGATGCAGCAGCGGCCTGATCCCATCTCCAGGTGTCCCCAAAAGCCTTAATCTGAGCGGCTGCACGGCTGCCATTCTTTTCTGCAAAAAGCACGTTGTAATCTTGGTCGCTCTTAAACGGCGGGTCGAGATAGATAAGGTCTATCGTCTCTTCCTTTATGTACCGCCGAAGAATATCAAGATTATCACCATAGTACAAAACGTTTTCCGCCATACATCATCCCCGCCAATAATTCCCTTTGAAAGAAATATTTAACCTTTATAACGCCCCATTCTACTTTTTTATTTTTTTTGTAGTAGCTGGCAACTTTACCTCTAGTTCAGGGCAAAAAGTTGTTATTGGATTATCGACTTCCTCTGGATCCTCTAGCACTTTACGCACCTGGTTTGCAATCTCCGATTTGTATTCGTCCAATTTTGCGTATAATTCATATATCTCATCAGTATTTATTTTAATGGTTCTAAATTGGTCCAAATCAAAAGGAATTTTGTCTTTTTTTCTAATAATTTGTACAGTAGGTAGGCGACACACATGCCGAAGGGACAACTCGTAAAATACATTTGGATTATGAAAAGACAAATCGGCAATGGCTAATTTCGCTTTCACCAAATGTTCAATTATTTGCGCTGTTATCATTCCTGGCTTCCCAATATCATCTGCTCTTACAATTTTCAAATTAAATCCTTCTATTGCAGGTTCAATAACTTGGTGAAGAAAGAAGTCTGAATGTTTTCTTTGCTCACTTCCCTCTTCTCCAATTGGCGAAATATAAAAACATATCTTTGACCATACAACTCGAACTCCTTTTCCAATCGCTTCCTTTATTGGTTCTGCTGTGGCAGCTTCGCACTCTTTTTCATCTCCCACAACTCTGCCTGCGATATCTGCGTGTCTTTTCTCAAAAGATAAAAGTTTTTCTATCCCTGATTTCGTCTCTATTAGCCCAAGAAACTTTGCATTCAATCTAAATGTATCTACACCCTCATTAACATATTTTTCAGCAATACGTTTTTCCTTAAGTATATCTCGTAAAACGGATTGATCTGGTAATCGACTATCTTTAAATTCCTCATATAGAATTTTAAATGCTTGAACGCCAACAATTGCGAGGTCGAAGCGAGACTGCTGCTTAACATCTTCTGATTCTTCCGGATTCGTTGCCAATTTCCCCTTTTCAGTTAATTCAACATATTCGGCAACATAACTACCGGTTGTAAGACCATAAAAATTTGACTGTGTTGTTATCTTGTTGCTAGTACCTGACTTAGGAGACTTTCCTAATTTTCTGAAAACTTCTTCACGCCTTACTTTGTGTCCAGCTCCCAATTGTTGAATAGTCTCAGCATATAAAAGAACATCTTCAAAAGTGAGTGATGGGAATGGTTTCTTTGGAGGCCGTCCGGCTTGTGCTCGTTTTTTTCTCTTCCTTTTTCTACTAACCTTCTTCTTTTTTATTGATCTATCTTGTTCGGACATTGTCTAACCTTCCAGCTTTCAAATAAAAAAACTTTTTTTTAATCATTCATTCATTATTAACTCCCCTATTATCTTTATCCAACTCCGCAAATTCAGAATCCGTATCATTTTCTATACAATAACTAAAAGCCTGAATTTTTCAACTAAATAATAACGACTGTCCGCAATTCCCTCCCGTCCCCAGAGTGAAATCCCGCGTACCCACAAGCCGGGGTCAATCAAAAGAAATCCGCACGCTTGAGGGAGATTATAGGGGATATAGTTCTGATTTCAATAGTAAAAAAGGGCAGCCAAAAAAAGTTGCTTTTTGGCCATTTTTTTGTTGACTATTGTTTGAAATGACGTTAAAATACCCGCATGTTAGCCAGCAGGCTAACATAAACCGCCGGCAGGCGATAGATTTAGCGGAGAACCGCACGTTTTCGTATCAGCAGATACACGCCAAAAAATCTTTTAGTCTTTAGTCTTTATTCTGATGTCTGTAGTCTGATTTCTGTAAGCCACAGCGTGGCAAGGCCTCGGGGTCAGCAGACCAACGAACGAATATCCGGTTGCGGTTACGTTGCCCGTTTCGTTTATTGTCTTTCGGTTGACGCTTTGGAGTTTATCTTGAGCGTAGCCTGCCCTGAGCGTAGTCGTATAGGTCGTATGGGTCGAATGGGTCCGTGACGTTAAGATAGGTAAAATTTTCCATCAGTTTTCAATCAAAAACGCTGATACCTCAGAACAAAAATCAAATTTTTTAAAAAATTTTTAACTTCCTTTCGCAAATCGACTTACGAGAATCACGAGTCGATATTCGAGGACTTTTTTCGAATCAAAAGTGCAGATAGCTCTAATTATAGAGGCGCTGCTTTTTTCGCCTCCGGCAATAAGCAGCCAAATACTAATATAGAAAATCGTCAATATCGAATATCCCGATCCATCGGGAGACTTCAGACAACAGACATCAGGAGATTACTCAAATTACCCAAATTAACTATTTAGCCTTGAAGCGCGCCGTAAGGCGTCCCTTAGGGAAAGCGGAAATCCCGCACCAATTGAGCTTAGCTCACGACTAATTGGTGCGGGGCCAATGAACCATTCACAACTAACCATGAAATACGAAATATAATGTACGAAACACGCTTAACGCAACCGAAACTCCCTCAAGGGACGCCTTACGGTGGAGTTGCGCAACCGTCCAACGAAATACAATCTACGAAACATTACGTACGAATTTATCAAAGAATTATGCAAAACAAACCCAATTTTCGAAAAAGTCAAATGAACGTAAACTCATTATTAACAATTGATTATAAAAAATATATCCCGCTGGCTGGGCAAAAAAACAAACCCAATCTTGTCAGGCCTGCGTTGTTTGCTAAGAAGTTGCCGGACTGATCAAACCCAATCCGTCAGGCCTGCGTTGTTTGCGAAGGAGTTGCCGGACTGATAAAACCCAATTCAAACCCGGCGTCGGTTTTTCTCCGCAAGTCCGCTTGGGGACGCCTTACGGCGGAGTCCCTGGGACTGCCTATTACACAAGAGACTGCCGGGACGGATAAAATCGCCTTGAAAATTTATCCGTTCGGTATAGACTGTCCGATTGTATTAAAAGAACTGAAACTGACCGATTCTCTGTGTCATTCCCGCGAAAGCGGGAATCCAGTAAAAAATTGTGGATTCCGTATCAAGCACGGAATGACAATAGTGAGGTCATTTTTCGATTTATGGGAAAGATTATGACTGAATTGAAAACGGACATCTACAACAGGCGAGCCACCGACCGCCAGATTAAACCGGCACAAAGGATAATGCGTTTGCCGCCCTATCTGTTTGGAAAATTGAATGCCCTAAAACTCGCCAAACGACAGGCGGGCATAGACATCATCGATCTTGGAATGGGCAATCCCTCCGACCCGGCCCCGCAGATTGTTATTGACAAGCTGTGCGAGGCGGCCCAGGACCCGCGAAACCACCGATACAGCGCATCGAAGGGCGTTAAGAACCTGCGGAAGGAGATAGTGAAAAAATACGAGCGCAAATGGAACGTGCAGCTCGACCCGGAGACGGAGGTGCTGGCCTGTATCGGCTCGAAGGAAGGTTTTAGCCATTTGTGTCTTGCGATGATGGGCCCCGGCGATACCGCGATTGTCCCCGACCCGGCTTTTCCGATACATAATTACTCGGTGGCATTGGCGGGGGCAAATGTTGTATCTGTGCCTTTGGGTAACGATGAAAAATTTATAAATAACGTCGCAATGGTAATTGAAAATATGTATCCGAAGCCCAAATTGCTGATTCTCAATTACCCGCACAATCCGACTGCTATGACTGTTGACGAAGGCTTCTTCGAGCCGGTGGTCGAACTGGCAAAGAGATTCCGCGTAGCGGTCATTCACGACTTTGCCTACGGCGAGACCTGTTTTGACGGTTATAAAGCACCGAGCTTACTTTCGGTCAAAGGCGCAAAGGACATCGGCGTTGAATTTATCACGATGAGCAAGCCATACAATATGGCGGGTTTTCGCATAGGCTTTGTAGCGGGTAATAAGGATATGATTGACTATCTCGCCACGATAAAGGGCTATTACGATTACGGCATATTCCAGGCGATACAGATAGCCGGCATTATTGCGCTGCGACACTGCGAGGAGGATATAATCACTCAAAACAACAAATACCAATCGCGGCGGGATGTGGTTTGCGATGGTCTCACAAGGCTCGGCTGGGAAGTGGAAAAACCACGAGCCTCAATGTTCGTATGGGCGAAAGTGCCGCAGGAACATTTAAAGGGCAAGGGCACTATCGAGTACGCAATAGACCTGATGGAGTATGCGGAGGTTGCTATCGCTCCGGGCAGGGCCTTTGGTGAAAGGGGCGAAGATTATATGCGTATCGCCCTTGTCGAAAACGAGCAGCGCCTGCGACAGGCAATTCGCAACATCAGCCGATTTGTCCGCGAAGACCGATAATAAGCCTGTTGCTAATAGCCTTATCCAGGCTCGTCCAGTTCCCTGCTTTCGCGGGGGAAGGTTTTCGGGGCTCGCTTGAGCTCGCCTACGCTACAAAGCCTACTGTGCCGAGGCGGCTGCGATGGCTGGAAGTTCCAGCGATACAACGCTGCCATCAGTGAAATTAAAAGCTACAGAACATTACAGCCTCGTCGAAAATTGAATATTTTATCGGACGTACATCTTACGAAGTAGATTTTTTTAATTGAATAAGGCCATTTTTTTTGAAAAATTATACTGAAAAATTCTGCATATTTTCCGATCTTAGACGTCCCATAAGTAATCTGTTATGAAATATCCCAACCGGTTTTCTATGGATTGTTTGGCAGTAACGGCTGCAAATTCGAGAAAAAACTTGACTTTTGGAGGTTAATTTGGTTAAATAATAGTGTTGAATCTTACAGCCGCCGCTTTGTTGGTGGATGTAAGCGTGAATTCATAACTGGATTTTATCGCTGGGGGGGCGAATGTGATGAAACCGGGCGGTCCGCCATTCGTTGGATGGAGAGGACTCATATCAGCCATCGCAATCATTGTGGGTTGGCTGTTTGCGCCAGCATATTGTCAAACGCCAAATGTTGCGCTTCTGCTTCAGCAGACACCAAGCAAAGGTGGCGCAACAACTCCGTTAGCGGGCGTTCATCACTTTGCACTAAATTCACAGATTACTTTAACAGCAGTCCCAAAACCGGGTTATCAATTCGTTTACTGGCTTGGCGATGTGAGCGACCCGGCGGCAACCAACACGATTGTTTATCTTGATAAACCGAAGATAATTATCGCGGTATTTGAGCAGGCAGGGTATTGCGCCCTGGCTGCGAAAGAGGGCATGACTGGCGGCGGTGGTGGCGGCGGCAGCGGTTTGGTTACCACGGTTGCGAACTATGGCCAGACAGGCGGCATGAGTAGTGGTGCAGGGGGAGTAAAACCGAAACTACGCAAGCCTGTATATTCAAAAGGAACCGAAGTGATACCGGAGCCTGCCACGTGTGTATTGTTGCTCCTGGGTAGTTTGTTTGCCTTTGCGAGGCGCGGTGCGAAAAGCAGGCCTTAGTCGAATCTATGACCACATGTATCTGCTGTAATAAACTCGGATTCCGTTCGCGGGTATTTTCTGCAATTCAAGGGTCGAATTGTGTAAATGGAACAGTAAGATTTGCCATCCGGTTTGTACTTTAGAAAGGGGCAGACATTCGGGAGCTTACAACACGCCCCACAGCTAATACATTGACCTTTGCGTCTTTGAGAGACAGGCAATATCGAGGTAAAAGTCCTTTTAGTTTTAGCAGACCAGGTATTTCTTTTTTTGTCAGCCATAATCCGATATTTTTAAGATAGCGTCACCAAAACAGATACTCTATGAAATTATCCCCCTATTTTTAGAGGTTATTTGTCCAGTTCCTGCTGGTTCGGGTCGGTTGCGAGGATATAGGATGCAGTCTTATAAGCAATTGATTGTTCGTTTTTATCTAAGTTTTGGACTCTTTTTGCTATTTGTTTAGCTTCAGTGAGTCTTCCAGCTTCAGCGTGCACAACCATCCGGACTGTAAGAGAAAGCAAGTGGTCAGGCCTGCTCTTCAGGAGTTCTTCTGCCATTTTCTCGGCTTTTTTAGCATTTTCGCAGTTGAAAGCATAAATTATGAACGCTTCCATAGCTGCATCGCTGGCTAAGGTTATTCCACTGTTTTTGAAAAGCTCTACACAATTGTGCATTGCTTCGTCGGCAACCTTTTCATATCCCAGCTTGAATAACAATAAGGCTGCCTTTTGCCGCAATTGCAGACTTGCTGGTAATATTTGGTTATCTTGCAATTCCAGCACCCGCAGCAAATTGATAAGCATTTGTTCATAATCTTTTTTATCTGATGCGTCGTTTAACAAGCCGGCGTATTTAGCCATACCCTCTTTTCGGGTTTCGAAGGTTTGATAACGGCCAAAGCGCTGCTGCATATCTTCGCCGGTAACTTCCTTTATGGCCTTTAGAAGGTCCTGCTTTTTCTCGGTTTTTTTTGTGCACACCTCGTCGAGTATCCCGCGAACACAATCAATGCCGTGTTTTTCAATCAGCCGTTGCGCTTCAAGTGTCGCATAAGCATACCGTGCATAAGTGAGCTTGTTTTCATAGTCGATAGGTGTCCTATGCAAAACACAATATTTGAGGCCCATCCAATATTGAAGGTTGATTTCCTTTTCCAGTTCCTTGTACTCGTTTACGTCATTTGTTTTGGCAAATTCAGCAATTTCAGCCCCGGTGTACTTTTTCAAAATCTCGATGGTTATCACATTTGCAAAACCGTCACTGAACCATCTCCAGTAAGGGTCTGTGGGTTTGGCTCGCATTAGTAAACTTGCTTCGACGACTTCACGAATTGCGGTGCTAATATTGCCGGGGCCTAATGCGTCCAGTAATACTCGAAAAATCGAGCCAACATCTTTTTCAAAGGTTTCATAATAAGCAACGGGAAAAGCGAGCTTGAAATCGTTGATAGGTCCATCTTCGCCTGTAATTTTGAATTCGAGCTTGTAGGTAGCGGCATCGCTGGCTTTGTCGTATATGAAATTTGGAAGTTGACCGCCCGCACGCAAAAAATCCTTTGCCGTGCTCTGCTTAACAATATAAAAAGTCGTCTTTTCTACAGAAAAGACACGCAGAAGCTCTGTCCAGAGTTTATCCTGCATTTCGATATCTGGTTTAGTTATCCCCAGGATTTGGTTAATATCAGCGAAGATTTGGGGTTTTTTGGCGTTGATTGCTTTGGCACTTTCATTCTCGGTAAGGAATTTCTTGTACTCTCTCTCAAAGATGGGCAGTTTCGGCTCAAACGATTTCTCATAATAAACAGTTGCCCCTGCGATGTCGGTGGAGCTTAGGTTCAGTTTTTCCCAGGCATTCGGGTCCGCAGCAAATAGCCTGCAGCACGAAGCAAGAATCAGCACAATCCAGAAGTGCCTTTTTATAGCCATGATAAACACCTTTGGATCCCCGCAAGGCGGGGTCCCTTTCTCTCCATACTCAATTTCCGAAATAACACCGGCCGAACGGATGCTTTAATAATTATACCAGAATACTGTAAAAACGCCAAGCCTTAATTTGAGTATTATTTAGCACGGGGTTTTTATGTGTGCTGTTGCCCGTTTATCAAGACAGGATAGGCTGGCCAGATTTCAAGGGGATTTTGACGCCACTTTTCGGGGTAATTTCCGGCTATTAAGTCAAAAATTGCGCATTATCTCATCAGGCCAGTTCTCACTTAAAACCCGGTGAATCTTGCCATCCGCGCCGAGAATGACTATCTCTTTTCGGTTGTGCTTTTCCTGTCCTTCTTTGGTCAGGAAATGACTGTTCTCAGACACCAGACAGGATATTTCGTCATTTCCTTTCCAGGCTGGCATCATCTGCCAATTGTTTCCTATTGAATCTCCAAATTCCTCTGATTCTTCAATGGGACTCAAGGCCGACGATTCACCAAGCGTGTATATCATAAATCTGTGCATTCTCAAAGGTAACAAAACCCTCTTCTCGTCCGGTGAGATAGCAAAATAGCCTGTTGCGTTATCCTCAACCAAATGACTTGAGACTTGTCGTGGTAGTATATTAGTCACGCTACGAGTCACCAGGTCACAGCAGAATATTGACCAGTAAAATTTGTCATCTATCGTGCTCCCTGGTAAATTCATAGCGATACTGGAAAAGAAAATCCTGTCTGAAGTATATTGAAGACTCATAAATGGATGGAATATTACTCCCGCTAAATGCGTCACCTTGCCAGTGTGAAGATGTGTTGCCATACTACCTTCTTTGGTCGACTCAGCCGGAACGGGCTTTGCCAAAAGGTTGCCGTTAGGATCAGCTACCTCTATCGTGCATAAAGTCCCCACAGAGTACTCCTGATCAATTTCTTTGATAGAGTTCTCGAGATAGGCAATCGCCTTGCTATCATCGCGCCAAGAGTAACCTACGGCAATGTAATCGGCCAGTTGCATTGCTTTAACATCACCTTTGATAGAGGCCAGATAAAGGTCAAATCTAGATATTGTATCTTCAGATGGTTCATTATAGAGTAGATAGGCTACAAATTTCTTGTCAGGTGATATTCTCGTCCGACATATCGCAAATAAACTCGTGGTCACTAATTGTTTTTGCTTAATACCCGTATCGTCTATAGAGGCCACAGATAGTTGAAACAGGATAATTTCGCTGCTTTTGCCTTTATCCAGCTCTTCCGGTGTTAATTTATCAATCAGTTCCTGGTTAGCATTGTCACACATATAGCGAATTACCCAATTACGGTACCCATCTGGCACAAAAGGACCCTCTGCGATGTCGGGGAATTCACTATTAACCAGACCTTCCTGGCGGATAATCTGTTCGCGCATCTGCTGGGCATAGTGAGCGATCAGTTTCACCTGGGTTTGAGGCAACTGCTTCAAGGCATCGCTAAAGTTGGAACATTCAGAGCCCGTAGAATAGGCTATTAACTTGCCATCGGAGGAGACGGTAATACTGTTAAAAGGATTTTTCTGTTCTTCCATTTCCTTGGTAATCACCGTAAGCTTACCCGTATTGCCGTCTACCAAAGCCAACACTTCCTCTGTGTTAACCACACCAATGGAACCGTCATCCGACCATAGCACTGCCTCTTCCGGGAAACAGCCTGCGAAGAAAAGTGTAGCGGCGTAGAAAACCACCAAGCCGTATGTCATCTTGCGATTATTCATAATGCTTCACCTTAATGTATTGTCTGAAATTTGGCCAAAATTTTTTGTCCGATTTGTACCGGGTCTGTTTTGGGTAAGGTTTTGGCTCCAGAGATGCTAAAATCTTATCGCCCCAGAAAGTGCCCGCGTACTTTTCTTTCAAATCAGAGACGGTCTTGACGTGTCTTGGGGCCCAGTCGATTTCCGTCTGGGCAATTTTGTTTGTTTTGCCGGTTATTTCCCAACGTCCCGCCGTAAAACCGATAAGAGCACCTAAAATCACAGCCGCCGCCTGAGGCCCAAACCTCTGCCAATTTAGCTGTAATAGACGATTTCTCCTGATGAACGGTTTCTCATCGCCTGCACCAGAATCCATTGTTTTTGCATCAATTGCCGCCTTTGTCTTTTCATAAATCCGCATAATATCCTCCGCCCACCGATTCTCTTCGGGATGCTCGGCAAGATACATCTTGAACAAGACTTGGCCATCCTCGTTCAATTCGCCCGCTGCACAATCTACAGCCAGCCTCTCTATTCTCTCACGTTTCATTTTCCTGTTCCTCAATCTTTTTTCTTATCGCCTTCAGTCCCCTGTGCAACCGTGACCTAACGGTCCCAAGCGGTATCCCAAGCGCATCAGCTATCTCGACATAACTCAATCCCGCTGCAAATCTCAGATGAACGACCTCACTTTGCTCGGCATCTAATTTCCTGAGTGCCTTCCATATACTCTCGATTTGTTCAGTATGTGGCCTTTCTAAACTAACACCCGGATTATTTGCATTTTCTAAGCCGATTGTAATGCCTTTTCTGTTTTTTTGTCGGAACCAATCGGCGCGCGTCCTTCGCGCAATTCCAAAAAGCCATGCCTGCCTGCTTCCCCTCCCATTAAACTGGCCCCATCCGCGCAAAGCACGCAGGTAACAGTCCTGCACCAAATCATCCGTATCTGTCCAGCTCACACATGCGCAAAACATATACGCCCGGACTTTACCTGCAGTGTCGGCCCAAAACTTTTCAAATTCTGCTCTGAATCCGCTTGTCATTTTTCTATCTACGGTTAATGACGCAGCCAATCCCCAAAAAGTTCCCAAAATCTTCAGGAAAATATCAGAAATAAAGAAAAAGCACCAGACACGAATCTTAAAATATCATTTGCCAAGATGTTATTATGGTCGATGGCCTTATCGAGTTTATATTTGTGGAGTGTTTTAGGATTTTCTAAAGACTGCGACTACGTTTTCGACCTCGACCACGAACAGACGATTATCCCCTTCGAAATCGACGGGAATAGCGCCTTTGGGATTGAACAGCACTTTGTCGTATTGACGCAGTGGTATGTCCGGCGAGTTTTCGACCTCAGCGGAGACAGTTATGATTCGGCCGGTTATGGTGGGGATTTCTATATTGTCGGGCAGCTGGATGCCGCCTTTGGTTTGTTTTTTGTCCTGGTCTTTGCGAATCAGGACGCGTTTGCCTATCGGCTCGACTATTTCAAGCGGCTTTGTTTCGATTTGTTTTTTCTTATCCATTTCGCCCAGTTCTCTGCAAAATAATTTATTTTAAAAACCATAATTATTATACCTATTTAATGTAATTTTGCAATTTTTATGTTATAATTATGGAAGAATAGTTTGGCGATGGAGTACCTCAGAGTTAAATGAAATATCGGCTTGTAAGAAGCTTCTTTGAAAGAGAAGGAGAACTATCATGCACAATCGCAAAGGTTTTACGTTAATAGAGCTTCTGGTGGTGATTGCCATTATCGCATTGCTGATGGCGATATTGATGCCCGCACTGCAGCGTGTTAAGAAACAGGCAAAGTCAGTTGCCTGTCAGGCAAACCTGCACCAATGGGGTTTCATATTTTCAATGTACACGGACGATAACAACGGCTATTTCAGTAAGACTGGTGAACACGGTACAATGTGGATAAGCACGCTGCGGTCGCACTATAAAGAGCCAAAACTGCGCCTCTGCCCTATGGCCATGAAACCTGCCGTCCCACAGGGTGCAGTCAAACCGTCGGGCGGAAAGCTTTTAGCCTGGGGTTGCTTTAACGAAAGCACAAGCGATAGACTGATGGAAGGCGACTGCGGCAGCTATGGTATAAATGCGTGGGTCTATAATCCACCGCCCCAAGTGAGCATTTTTCTGACGCATCCGACTGTAAATAACTGGAGAACTCCCAATGTCGGAGGTGCGGGTAATGTTCCGCTGTTTTTAGATTGCGCCTGGCTTGGAAGTTGTCCGGAACCTTTTGACCAGCCTCCGGAATATGACGGCGACTGGTGGCGGGTAGGAGTCGGCGACAGTTCTATGAAACGTTTCTGCATCAACCGACATGATGGGTTTGTAAACAGTGCTTTTTTGGATTGGTCTGTCAGAAAGATAGGGCTTAAAGAGTTGTGGACATTGAAGTGGCATAAAAACTTTGACATGATGGGGGTCTGGACCAAAGCCGGCAACGTCCAGCCGTCCCACTGGCCGGAATGGATGATAAAGTTTAAGGACTACTGAAAAGAGATATTTGACCTTCCTGAACCACTTAAAAATCGAGCTACGAACATTGTCGGACGGTAAAGAAATATTACCCTGGCCAATGATTTTTGGAGTCTATCAACGTGAGAAGCACAGCCGCTGTCAAACCACTCGTCAATTAAACCTTTCCGGAGCATAGACCTTTTAAAGTCTTACATGTCAATCGTTGAGCTGTTAATCGCTATGAGATGACAAGGGAAATTCGTAAACCTTCTAACTGCCTTGAAGCATAGTTCCGTAAAGCGGATTTCGTTTTAAACTGAAACCAGAATTGCGGCGGACTGCCGTATCCGTGACAGTTACTACTAAGTGTTCTTCACTGCGTTATTTCTTGATTTTTACAGGCTCTTTAGCTTTTTTTCTTCCGAGGATTTCGTCGGCTTCTTCCCATGTATCAGGCGGCCATTGACCGGTTGACTGCAATTGCTTTAGATGGTCCAGCTCCTTAATGCTGATAATGGTTCTGCACTTTGGGAACCTGCCGCAGCCTAAGAAGGGGCCTTTCTTGCTCTGCCTGATTACCAGCTCACCGTCTTTGCATTTGTAGCACTTTATTCCGGTTGGTTCCGGCGGCGGCTTCGGCGGCAGGACATTTCCCTCCTTATCCAGTGTGAGGGTTGTTTTACAGTCCGGATAGCCGCTGCATCCGAGAAATGAGCCGAATCGGCCGTTTTTATGTATCATCGGCTTATCGCAAACGGGGCATTTATGCTCGCTTACCTTTTCTTCCAGCATCCTGCCTTCTTTGTCGCAGGGACAGGCAAATTTACACTCCGGATAGGTCGAACAGCTCAGGAACTTGCCGTTTTTGCCGAATCTGTAAACGAGCTGTTGGCCGCACTTCGGACATTCGTACTCGCTGGGGGTCATTTCGGCTTTGGCGTGTTTCATCTCTGTCTGTGCCGTCTCAAGGCTCTCCTTGAATGGATGGTAAAAGTCTTTCAAAACAGCGATCCAGTCCAGATGCTGCTCTTCTATCTTATCGAGCTGCTCCTCCATATATCGGGTAAAGGCAATGTCCATTATCTTCGGGAAGTACTCGTTGAGCTTGTCGGTGACGACCTCACCTATGTCGGTGGCGAAGAATCTTTTGTCCTGTTTCTCGACATAGCCTCGGTCCTGTATCGTGGATATTATCGCGGCGTATGTGCTTGGTCTGCCAACACCTTCTTTTTCGAGCGCCTTTACAAGTGACGCTTCGGTATATCGGGCCGGTGGTTTTGTGAAATGCTGCTCGGCCTTTATATCAACCGCGTCTAATTTTTGGCCTGTTTCCATTGGCGGCAACTGCTGTTCGTTTGAGCCGGTCAGCCAGATTTTTGTAAAGCCGTCAAAGAGCAATATACGTCCTGTGCTTTTATACCAGCATTGGCCCACTGACGTCTGTGCTGTGATATTAAGATTTGTTACATTCCATTTGGCCGGGGTCATCTGGCAGGCGACAAAACGACGCCAGATAAGGTCATAGAGTTTGAACTGCTGGTCGGTAAGAAAGGGCTTTATATCATTAGGGGTAAGGTCAACGTCGGTCGGGCGGATGGCTTCATGAGCCTGCTGGGCGGCTTTTTTGGAGGCGTAAATCTTCGTTTTGGCAGGAAGGTAATCCTGACCGAGATGCATACCGATATAATTTCGCACCTCTTTGATAGCTTCATCCGACAGATGTGTGCTGTCGGTTCTCATATATGTAATAAGGCCCAGAGAACCCATTGAACCCAGGTCAATGCCCTCGTACAACTGCTGGGCCATTGCCATAGTCTTTTTCGCGGTAAAGCCTAAGCGATTTGCAGCGGCCTGCTGCATTGTCGAAGTTATAAAGGGAGCCGAAGGGCGCGAAAGTGATTCCTTCTTTTCTATGTCTTCTATCTTAAATTCCGCGTCGTTAAGTGCCTCATATATCCGGCCTGCCTGTTCCTGATTGGATGCCTGGAACTTTTCATCGTCAACCTTGTATAGCTCGGCCTTAAAGGCATTGTGCTCGATGAGCCATTTGTTCTGTTTGGCAATTGTGGGGGGATTGTCGTTTTCAGATTTTGGCGTAATAAAATCAAGCCATTCCGGGCCATAGTTACTTTGCAGGTCGGTTGTGAACACGGCCGGGATAAGCCAATACTCGACAGGCTCGAATTGGCGGATTTCTCTTTCTTTTTCGACGACCATTTTAACGGCCACGGACTGGACGCGTCCGGCCGATAAACCGCGCGTAACTTTTTTCCACAGCAGCGGGCTTATCTTATAGCCGACGATTCTGTCGAGGATCCGCCGGGCCTGCTGGGCCATCACCTTGTCCATATTGAGCTTTCCCGGCTCGGCAAAGGCACGCTTTATGGTCGCTTGGGTTATGGCATTGAATATCACGCGGTAGGTTTTTTCTTCGGGTATGCCAAGAATTTCCGCAAGGTGCCAGGCGATCGCTTCGCCCTCACGGTCAAGGTCGGTGGCCAGAAACAGTTTGTCGCATTTTTTTGCCGCTGCTTTCAGCGATATGACGGTGCGTTTCTTGCCGGGCATTACCTCGTAAGTCGGCTCGAAATTATTTTCTATATCGACGTTGAGACCCTTTGAAGGCAGGTCCCGCACGTGTCCCATTGATGCCTTTACCTCGAAGTCCGGGCCAAGATACCTGTTTATGGTCTTTGCCTTTGCTGGTGATTCGACAATTACCAAAGATTTTTTAGATAAACTCGTTTTTGCCATAAAAAAACTTAGTCGATTGCAGCTTATAGTTACGATTCACTCATCACGAATTAGTTATCGGTGATTTTCACAACAATATTTAAAAAAGGACAAATATAGATGAACAGCGGAAATGTCAAGAGAAAACAATTATCGGCTTTTCGTGTCACTATAAGGCTCCGGGCCGGGAGCCCAACAGGTCATAATTGAATCCGGAAGACATTTGAGCTTTCAAATCGGCCATAAAAAGTGAGTTTAATCATTGCGTTTTTCGGATGTTTTGTGTACTTTTCAGAACATTTACAGAGGTGAAACTTGGAGCCGGAACAGGATACGACAGACCAGCAGAAAAAACAGCCGCGGTTGCTTTCCCTGCTGTTTGATAATCAAATTTCAATGTGGAAATACGTTTTGCGCACGGGACTTATCAGTCTCGTACCTTCACTCATTATCACGATGATTTTGGCATTAACCGGGGTAATAACGGAAGAGACGGGCCCGGATTTCGAAGGTCCGGCCATTGGCCTGTTTATCGGGCTGGTCATAATTGGCCCGCCGTTAGAGACGTTGCTCATGGCCTTAGTGCTTTGGTTATTATCATTTATAACGAAACGGCCAGTCCAGCTGGCAGTAATCTCGGCTTTTATCTGGGCGGGGCTGCACTCGCTGATCGCGCCGGCATGGGGAATGGGGGTGATTTGGCCGTTCTTCGTCTTCTCATGTTCGTATTTATCATGGCGCCGTCGTTCATGGTGGCGGGCGATATTAGTAACATCGTGCGTGCATGCGTTCCAGAATATCCTGCCTTCTATCGCGATTATTACCACTTTGTAGATTACAGGCCGGTTTTCAGCATGTCATTGAGCAGTGGTTTGAGCTCTCGGATGGCGTTGCCGCGGTGGGAGATGGCATTTTTTTCTTCGCCAGTCAACTGGGCGACGGTTTTGTTCAGATGCGGCACGAAAAAAATCGGATCGTAACCGAAGCCATTTCTTCCGATTTCTTTATTGGTTATAAGACCTTCCAGTGTTCCTTCGGTCTCGATGAGGACTCTCTCAGGACTTGCCAGACACAGACAGCAAATAAATCTTGCTGTCCTTTTTTTCTGGGGCACGTCTTTAAGAAGCTCCAGAACCTTTGCAATATTTCGATGGTCGATTAGAGTACCATCATCGTTTATCGATTTCTCACCGGAGAACCTCGCAGATTTCACACCGGGCTCACCGCCCAGTGCATCAACTTCCAGGCCTGAGTCGTCGGCGATGGTCCACAAGCCGGTGGTTTTAGCGTAACCGATTGCTTTTTTACAGGCATTTTCCACAAAAGTAAGACCATCCTCTTTAATTTCACTGATTTCTTCAAAATCTGATAGACCGAGCCATTCGAGGTCGGCATCGAGCATAGCCCTTAGCTCAGCAATTTTGCCGGGATTGGTAGTAGCAACGAGTATTTTTTTGTGAATCGGCATCTTACGAGATTTGCTCCATCAATTCCAACGATACGGTACTTTCATCATTTCTTCGTGGAGAATAGCAAGGAGGTCTGGGGCAATGACATCGGTAGCTTTCATCCTCAAATAGTACTCGTTATCTAATCTTTCCTGCATCACAAGGGCGCTTAGCGAGCAGTTATACAAAATAATATCTTTTGCCTGTTCATTGTCATAACCGTCCTCTAAAAGTCTTTTGAACAGGTAATCAAACGTGAATCTATCAAACACCTCGTATTTATCTCTAATACAATCCAACAACTCATCTTCTGTTTCGAAGTCCATACTAACTCCGCTTCTTTTGTCTTATCTTAACTCCATATTTCCGAGGTAACTTCAGTAACAAGCGCTATGAACTTCATTGAATTCATTCATAACTGCGCCTAACGTTTTGTTGTACAACTGGTTAGAGATAGCATCGTGTCGGGGAACAAACACGTGTTCACCACTCCAAGCTTGCGGCGCCACCAGACTTGCGTCCCTTGATATCACAACGGCCTATTGACTTTCCACACTTCGGGCACTTCCTCGCACCGCCGTGAATGCGGGTTCCACTCACGATGAACACCTTACCACAATGTGGACATAGGAAAGCAGCGTTGTTCCCCTCCCAGTCCTCGTCTATTCCGAGATTATTCGGATCAAGAACTTTCCTTGGCATCCTTGTTCCTCCATCTAAAATTGTTTATATTGATAGCATAACATTCCAAACACTATTGCGTCACCCATTGGGTTCTCCCTTTTTAACGGCCAAACTTAATTAAATCCACAGGCTTTATATTACCAAATCAGTGTCAGAAGCGCAATCTTAATATGGAAAATTTGGTTTAACTAAATCTGACAAACATAAAAACCCAGCAAGCCCTTTATCCCACCACATTATTAGCTAAGAAGCTTTTTTAACAAAGCCCGCTGAAAGTGGAGGCGGTTTTCGGCCTGGTCGAACATAATCGAATTGGGCGACTCGATGACTTCATCGGTGATTTCAAGTCCGCGATAGGCCGGCAGACAGTGCATAATCTTGACGTTGGCCGGTGCGGATTTGACTAACTCGGCGTTGACCTGAAAACCTGCAAAATCGGCCTGCCGTTTTTGCTTTTCATCCTCCTGGCCCATACTGACCCAGGTGTCGGTATAGATAATATCGGCATCGAGAACAGCGGCGCCCGGGTCGTTCGTTTGCCGGATGCTGTCGGCTGATATTTGATTTGCCTTTTCAATCGTTTCGGCATCGAGCTCGTAGCCGGCAGGCGAGGCAATAACCATCTTCATACCAAACTTTACACAGGCAAAGGCCAGGGAGCGAGCCACGTTATTGCCGTCGCCAATAAAAGCGATTTTCGTGCCTTCTATGTCTTCACGATGCTCGCCGATGGTCAGCACGTCAGCCATCGCCTGGCAGGGATGCGCCCAGTCCGTCAGGGCGTTTATTACCGGCACCGTTGCATATTGGGCCAGCTCGGTGATGGTTTTGTGCTCGAAGGTTCGTGCCATTATACCGTCAACATACCGGCTCAGGACCCTTGCTATATCTTTGATTGGCTCGCGCTTGCCGATACCGCCGATGTCTTCTGGCTTGACATAGATTGCACTGCCGCCGAGGTTCGTCATAGCGACCTGGAAGCTGATTCTTGTTCGCAGACTCGGCTTTTCGAAGAGCATCGCTAAAGTTTTCCCTTCAAGACAAAAATCGTTACCACCGACACTGTATAAACTTTTTAGCCGGTTGCTTATCCGCAGCAGTTCTTTTAGCAGCTCATTCGGACAATCGATTATGGAAAGAAAATTTTTCATCTCTTATCTCCACACACTCACGTATGTGGTCTCCGTTCCCCACAAGTAAGTGTGGGGGTTTCTTCTTTATTATTTTGTTAAAACGTTATCAAGAATCTCAACGGCCTGGTCTATCTGGCTTTTAGTGGCAATCATCGGCGGCATAAGCCGCAGAACGGTGTCGTTGGTACAGTTTATCCGCAAGCCCTTCTCCAGGCATTTATCGACTATTTCTTTGCCGGGGCCGGTCAATTGAACGCCAATCATCAGGCCGATACCGCGAACACTGTCTATGATAAAATGTTTTTGCTTCAACTGTTCGAGCTTATCTTTAATATATTGCCCAAGCTGGGCGGCGTTTTTTAGAAGGTTATCTTCTTCTATCGCCTCGATGACCGCCACGCCGGCGGCACAGGCCAGGCAGTTACCTCCGAATGTCGAAGCGTGTTTGCCGGGCACTAACGAGGCAGCCACTCCTTCTCTGGCCATCATAGCCCCTATGGCGACACCGCCACCGAGGGCTTTTGCCATTGTTATAATATCCGGCACTACATCGAGATGCTGGTATCCGAACCATTTTCCGGTTCTGCCCATTCCGGTCTGGACCTCATCTAAAATCATGACCGCCCCTTTTTCATCGCAGAGCCGTCGAATCGTCTGTAAATATTCGGCGGTGGCGACGTTTATTCCACCCTCGCCTTGAATCGGCTCAACTAAAACGGCTGCAACTTCATCGCTGAAAGCCGATTCCAGTGACGCAATATCATTAAACGGCACATAAATAAAGCCTGGCAGCAATGGCAGGAAACCTTCATGATACTTCGGCTGAGCAGTTGCTGTAACCGTGGCGAAGGTTCGACCGTGGAAGCTGCCCTCGGCTGTGATGAATTTATATTTTTCCGGCGATGTGTGCAAACGTGCCAGTTTCAGAGCCGCCTCGTTGGCCTCGGCGCCGCTGTTGCAAAAGAAGCACTTGCCGCCGAAGGCCCGCTCGCTCAGCAGCTTAGCTAATTTACCCTGCGGCTCGGAGTAAAAAGTATTATCGATGTGCAGAAGCTCGCCTGCCTGTTTGCGTAACGCTTCAACGACCTTCGGATGACAATGCCCTATCGCGCTGACGGCCCAGCCGGGGAACATATCCAGTATCTTATTGCCGTCGGCGTCATACAGGTAACAGCCTTCGCCTTTGACGATGACCCGCGGCAGCCGGCCATAATTAGCGATAACATATT
>Ga0114922_10001028_pt1 | contig 26605 bp, 20 predicted proteins | sample AartaG_FD_100975 | JGI IMG/M metagenome (GOLD analysis project Ga0114922, IMG submission 100975) | Deep subsurface microbial communities from Aarhus Bay to uncover new lineages of life (NeLLi) - Aarhus_00045 metaG | ecosystem: Environmental > Aquatic > Marine > Oceanic > Sediment | place... | reverse complement strand
CTGTATAAAGTCCATTTGCTCTATATTGTCAAGTTGTGGATAATACGGCGTCCAGTTTAGAATGGGTGAAGCTTGTAGTTGATCCTCAAAGAGGATTCCAGAGGGAGGCCCGTCATAGGAAAAATCAGCATCCCCAGATGTCAATGCAGTTGTTACTAATTGTCCATCAGTATCACCAGGAATATATGAGATAAGTCCTTCTTCAACTATCATTTTACCCGCAGCTCTCATTTCAGTAAAGTTCCAGTAATCGTTGTTTCGCTCCATCCTCATTATATTATTAACTTTATCCACTTCAACAGCTTTCATGACTCCGGTTCCACAAGCAAGGTCATTACCAGTCCAATCACCGATATCCTTTATTTGCTCGAAGAAGTAATCTACGCCATTGAGATCGCTATAGTGTTCCATTGAGATCATAGCGAACCAAGCTACTAATCTAAGATCCGTTACAAAATCATTGAACTCTACTTGAATAGTTCCACCTGTTCCACTTGCTGTTTGATCAGCAGTTTTTACTATAATGGTTTTATTAATGACTGGAAAATGCCCATCTTGTATATAGGTTTGACTTACATTAGTCCAAGGCATATTAGGGTCATTATCCTTACCATAATACATAGGCGGTTGAGGAGCTCCGAAAACAGGATCATCACTATAAGTATAGGAATGATTCCAACTAGGAGTATAGAAATCCTTATAGTTTAAGCCGGCTTTATAAGTCATATGGCCCATAATATCGCTATGACCTGCTCCTTCCGTACCAGTTAAATTTCCTGTCAGTACATAAGCGCGGTCAATATTCCATTTAGCGACTGTGGCATTCCATTCTGAACCGTCGTGGAATCTTACGTTTTCCCGAAGAGTAATATTCATAACACGGATACCACCCCTATTTTTCCAACCAAAACTATTATCTTCCTCAGGCCATGTGTCTACTATTGTATAACCTGTAGCTAGACCGGGCCTATATTCAGTGTAAGGGTAAGTTGGTATACTTCGAATCTCCCATAATTTCTCTAAAGTCTCTCCTTTCGAACTTCCACCTTGCCCTCCAACCATCCAAGAGGATACAAGACTATATTCCCAGGTTGTAGGGCCCCAAGCTTTATGTTCACTACCTGCAGTTACTGCAGTCAGAGTAGTATTATCTGTTGCTTTAACTAGAGCGCTAGTCCTTAATCCTGAGTTTGCGGTAACTGATATCGCACTTATTCCAAAGAACATAGAACTAACAAGCATAAAAAGTATGAAAAATCGTAAATGATTTCTTTTCATTTTATTTTCCTTTTTTTTATTATTTAGTTTTTATTAGATTTTATGATATATTCATGTACTTGCACCGATAACTATTTAAATCTTTCAAACAGAATTTAAAAAATTACATATGTAAAAAAGAACATAATAAGTCATAATTGTTAAATACAAAATTGATTTTTTAATTATAACGCTAAAGTTGAAAGATTTTTGATATAGATAACTCGACATGCAAGTTAATAGTAAGGATAAAGGAAGTTGGAAAATAGATTGGGGTCGTCAAGGAAGAGTTACTTTTGCATATATTGTTGTTTTTCTTGCATACTTTGGTATAATAGTTAATATATTTATGTTTGATGAAGGAGAGGAATGGTTTTCCTTTGAAGATATACCCAGCTCTGTTAAATCGATAATTTTCTGGACCTATGAATTTGCAATTATTGCCTCAGTTTATTCAGGCTGGTATTTGGTTGATTGTTTGTTATTATTTTCGATTTGCTTTTGGTTAACCTATAAAGAAGATATTGCGCATTATGGAATTAGGGCATCTTTATGGTTAGTTCCTTTTATTGTTTTTGAAGGTTTCCTTTTTTATTTAATCATGTTTGGATTTTCTTTTGAACCACTCATTCTTCAGTTTGCTTCTATCCAGGGGTATGTCAATTTATTAATTTTATTTGGAATAAATATAAGTGGAGCTCTTTCTGGTATGTTTTTGAAAAGATATGTTAAAGCTCGACGTGAAATTTAACGAGGTGAATTAAAATAGCTAAAAAATCTATTAACATGTTTAAATATATTGTAAGACGCATCCTCGTTATGATTCCAATGTTAATCGCTGTCTTGACAATCACTTTTTTTTTATCGCATGCGATGGCTATTAATCCTTTACAATCGATGATGACTGGATGGGATATAAATATTTATTTCGATGAAATGGAAAGATTAGGTTTAAATGAACCAATTTATGTTCAATATGCATATTACCTTCGAGATTTTTTCACAGGTAATTGGGGGGAATCCTATAGTGGTCAATTCCAGGGTTGGTCGATTAACGACATAATTATAACAGTTCTTCCAAGGACGCTTGAGTTAATGATTATTCCAATTATTATATCACCTATTATTGCTGTTAAACTAGGGACTACATCTGCAAAAAATAGGAAGAAGAGGAAAGATATTTTGATTAGATCTGTAGCAGTTGTTGGTGCGGGATTTCCTAGTTTTTGGATCGCGATAATGCTCCAATTTTTCTTTGGTAGGATAATATATGAAGCAACTTTTTTTGAATTTGATATTGACATTTATAATTCTAATAGTGTTACGTTGAATCCGTCTTTTCCAGACATAATACCAACTCAAAGTAGTGTCTTTGTCGCGGTGATGTTTTTCTTTTTAATGATTGGAGGAGTTCTCCTAATTTATCGCGGAAATAAACTTAGGAAAAAGAACCAAGTAGGATGGTATTTAATTTTATCAGGAGCATTGCTTTGCATTATTGGAATTGTACCAATAATTATTTATATAAATACATATGGGACAAAGTTTAGACTTCTTGATAGTATTATATTCAATGACCCTATCTATTTTTGGGATACAATTGGTCATTTAGTGCTTCCTTCGATTTCGATGACATTTCTAAGTCTTGCGGGTATTACACGTTTAACAAGGTCCAGTATGTTAGAAGTGCTAGATCAGGATTACATAAGAACGGCTCGCGCTAAAGGAGTTCGTGAAAAAGAGATCATTAATAATCATGCACTTCGTAATGCATTAATTCCAACAAGCAATCTTATTATAGGGGGAGTTGCTAGTTCTCTATTGGGATCAGTATTTATTGAAATAATATATGGATATTCTGGTTTTGGTGGGATTTTCTTTTCTGCGATAATAAACGGCAATATTCCATTAATAAATGGATGTGTAATGGTTGCTACAATAATCCTATTAAGTAGTAATTTGATTACGGATGTATTGTACACTATCATTGATCCTAGGATTATCTATACATGAAAATTAACTTTAAAATAAAACATGAGTGAATATTTTTGAGTAAAATAGAAGAAGAAATTGCTATGAATACAACAAAACAAAATAAACCAAAGTTTACATCATTAATTAAATTCTATCTACTTCCTGGTTGGAGAGTTCCTGAATTCACGGAACAAGAGTATGAAATTGAGAAAATAAGATCTAAAAGAAGGTTCTTCCGTCATTTACTTACTCATTTGACAATAGTCGGTTCATTTATTATTTTAAGTTTTATTTTCATGGGCATATTTACTCCATGGTTAACAAGATATTCTCTTCAAACTCTAGTACCTCCATCGATTCCGGGTGTTCCTTATGAGCTTCCAAGTTTATCGCATCCATTAGGAACTACTAATAATGGCTATGATGTTCTAGCAAGAATGCTTTGGGGCGCTCGAACTTCATTATTTATGGCAGTAATACCTACTGGAATTGCGGTTGCTGGGGGATTAGTACTTGGAGTTATCTCAGCATATTTTGGAGGTAAAGTAGACTATGTTTTTATGCGAGGTGTAGATCTAATATATTCAGTACCGACTTTAGTAATAGTTTTAATTTTAACGCAGACTTTTGGTTTGAACATGATGGATATCTTAATAATCTATGGAGCCTTCGCAATTGCGGGCAATTTAAGATTTATGAGATCTTTAGTTTTGCAAATAAAAGAAATGTTGTACGTTAAGGCTGCAAAAACTGGAGGAGCATTAAAATTCAAAGTAATGTTTTCACACATTCTTCCAAACGCCTTGCCGCCTATGATTTTAACCTTTTTTGGACAGATGGCAATTACCATGTTGGGAATAGCCGCGATTGCATTTCTCGGCCTAACCACCTCACAAATTCCAAACTGGGGACAAGATATTGACTGGGGAAATATTTATGAAGATAATTTCTTTGCTTTTTTAATTCCCGGTTTAAGCACGGCGCTTTTTGCTATTGCAGCATTGTTAATTGGTGATGGCTTAAGAGATGCTATTGATCCTAGATTAAAAATATAATAAGATAAGGATAAAAAATGATATTGCAGATAATTGTTTTTCTCAATCCGATAATGGCTTTTTTAGAAAGTTTATTTCTACTAGTACTACTAATTGTAAGTTTTTATATTATTTTTAGACTTACTCCAAGAGAGTCTAGAATTGAAGTTAAAACTTTTAGCACAAGTGTAGGATTTAGTTCTTTGATTTGTTTTGGAATAATATTTGGGATTAAGATTCTCTTTCAAATATTAGAAGGTTTTCATATCGTTTTTGCTGCATTGTATAAAGATGCTGTTCTTTGGGGTTTAGAAGTCCTTATATTTGCTCTATTATATATATCGTTTGCATCAAGAAAAGAACAAAAAATTAGCGACTGGTTTAAGAAATGGACCAAAATATATGTAATTTCATGTTTAATTCTGTCTTTCTTGTTTTTTTCTATTGATCTATTAGACATACTTAACATCTCATTATTCATCGAACCTCTTGATATTGCCTACATTTCACTACTCCTTTCACCAAAAAATTTTAACGATATTTTCTATCTTAGTTTTATTAATCAATTTGTAATCGTATCTTTTTGCATTATTTTAACTTATATTCTGAATAGAGTGAGAAATAGAGAAACTAGAATTGTTAGATCTGTGTTAAAAAAAGTATTTACCGTTAGTGGTTTTATTACATACTTTTTATGGTCCTTACTTATCTTTCTTTTTACAGCATATTTAGGTAATCTTTTCGATTTTGGCAGCTTATTCTTAGATATTCGGGTCCAAATAATCATAAGCATTGGAATTTATCTTATTTCATTTTTTTATTTTGCAAAATATAAATATTTACCTGAAAGTGGGGAAATAAGCAAATATAAACTTCAAACGGCGATTAAAAAAAAGGAAGAAGATCGCATAGATAAGTTGAAGGATATCGTTTTGGAAGTCGAAGATCTGAAAACTTATTTCTACACGGAAGAAGGCGTAGTAAGAGCTTTAGAGAAAATATCTTTTGAAATAAAGAAAGGTGAAGTACTAGGTTTAGTAGGGGAAACTGGTTGTGGAAAAACAGTCACAGCATTATCAATTCTTCAAATCATTAGAGATCCTGGCGTAATTGAAGCGGGTCAGGTTTTTTACAAGGGAGAGGATTTACTAAAAAAAAATGAGGACGAAATGTTAAAATTTCGTGGAAAAGAGATAACGATGATTTTTCAAGATCCTCTACTTTCCTTAAATCCCGTTTTTAAAATAGGAAAACAGATAGCTGAAGTTTATCTTCTGAATATGGAGGAAGAATTGACCCTAGAAGCATTAAAAAATCCTAATAAGAGCATATTTGGAATTGCTCGTGATTGGGCCATAAACATGTTAAGAGATTTAAATATTCCTAATGCTGAAAGCATTTACGACCTTTATCCTCACGAATTAAGTGGAGGTATGAGACAGAGAGTCCAGATCGCTATGGCTCTTGCTTGCAATCCGAGTTTATTGATAGCAGACGAACCTACAACTGCTTTGGATGTAACTATTCAGAACCAAATACTAAAACTTATGAAGGATTTATTGAGGAAATATGAAACTTCAATTTTGTTTATTACACACGATTTAGGAATTATTTCAAAGGTGAGTGATAAAGTCGCGGTGATGTATAGTGGTTATATTGCGGAATATGGAACAAGAAAAGCCCTATTCAGTTCGCCATATCATCCATATACTAAAGCTCTCCTGAAATCCATTCCAAAAGTTAGAGAAGAGAAAGAAAAATTAGAAGTCATCAGTGGAACGGTTCCTAATTTAATATATCCTCCATCAGGTTGTCGATTCCATCCCCGATGCCCTTATAGATTTGAAGTGTGCGATTCATTAATACCAAAAAATATAGAAGTTAACCCAGATTATTTTGTGGCTTGTCATCTATATGATCCCGAATTTAAAGAGCTTATAGAAAAATGATGAAGTATAGAAATGTGATAAAGTATGGTTTTTAAAAACATCAGAATTAAACCTTGGATTAAAATAACTTTTATAATTGCCTTTTTAATTGAGATGGTAATTTTTATCATTCTTAGTTTAAACGTCTTAGGAAACGGATTCCTATTTCTAACTAGTTCTAGTTTATCTGAAATAGTAGGGATTTATTTTTCACAATATATTATAGGTATTCTAATTATAATAGGACTCACCGTATTTGCTACAAAATACGGGAGCAAAATCCAATTAGTTTATGAGTTAACTAACTATATTGCTTTAATAGCTATTTTTCCGGGATTGATTTACATTACAATAAATTTTCTTATAGATCCCATAGGTATTTTTTATTATTTTTTTGTTCATCTGGTATATGCTGTGGCTATTTCCATCGTTGCATCAATAATTCTTAAAAAGCTTTCATATAGAACAATCCCTCAATATGATATAGAAGAAATGAAAGCTCTTGAAAAAGGTCAAGCCCTATTAGATGTTGAAGATTTAAAAGTTCATTATCCTCTTCTTAAAGGCATTTTAAGAAGACAAATAGGAGCTGTTAAAGCAGTAGATGGTGTTTCCTTTAGTATAAAAGCAGGTGAAACTGTTGGATTAGTTGGAGAAAGCGGTTGTGGAAAAACGACAGTAGCTTTGGCAATTTTAGGATTAATCGAGAAAACATCAGGTAAATTATTATTAAAAGAAGAACTCTTACCAAAAGATTATTCGCGTATAATAAGAAAAAGTGTTCAAATGGTATTCCAAGACCCGGACGCTTCATTAAATCCTCAATTAAAAGTAGTAGATATCATTGCAGAACCACTTAAGAACATACTAGGGATAACTAATAGGATTAAACTTAGAAGGCACGTATTAAAACTTTTGGAGGAAGTTTCACTAAAGAAGGAGCATTTGGATAGATATCCTCACGAATTCTCAGGGGGACAAAAACAAAGAATAATCATTGCTAGAGCACTAGCTTGTAATCCAGAACTAATTATATTAGACGAACCTACATCCGCCCTTGATGTATCTGTTCAAGCTCAAATCCTTAATCTTCTAAGAGATTTACAAAAAACATACAACTACGGTTTTCTTTTTATCACACATGATTTATCTGTCGTTCATCATATAGCAGATAGAATCGCCGTAATGTATCTTGGTAAAATAGTTGAAATAGGCAATAAAAATCAGATATTCTCAAATCCTACTCACCCTTATACAAAAGCCTTACTAGCAAGTCGATCTGAAGTTAGTGGAGAGGATCAAGAAATTACTTTTGTTCTTTCGGGTGAGGTTCCAAGTCCAATTGCGCCACCTTCGGGTTGTAGTTTTCATCCCAGGTGTTACACTGAGTCATATAATGAATTGTGCACACGGGATGCTCCTCATAAGATAGAAGTTGAAGAAGGGCATTTTATTTGGTGTGTGAACGAGGAAGTACTAAGAGATACTCATGATTTTGTTTTTTAATAATTATGAAGTTTTTATATTACATATTTAGATCTTCCGAATTATGAGATTAATAATAAAAAGAAATTAAATTTACTTAAACTATAAAATGAACTTTTGTGTGTCAATTATGAGAAGATTTCTATTCAAGTATACCGTAATCTCTTTAGTAGCAATTGCTTTTTCATTTTCATTTCTACCTATATTGGTGCAAGGCAGTAATGGAGAAGTTTATTGGCCAACATATGAATGGACTGAGGTAAGTCCCGAACAACAAGGATTAGATTCCAATTCGATTTCCAGTATGTTTGATTATATAGAAACAGGAAGTCAAAATGTCCAGAGCGTTATCATTGTACGCAACGGGTATCTTTTGACAGAAAAATATCTATATGATTCACAAATTCGAGATACAAAGACATATTTTGGAGGTTCAACCCTCCATGCTCAATATTCAGTAACTAAAAGCTTAACAGCCCTTTTAATTGGGATTGCTATCGAAGAAGAATATTTAAGTAATATAAGTCAGACGCTCTATGAATTCTTTGCTAATATTTGGAGTCCTAGTTTTACCGATAGTGAGCAAAAGAAGAATATAACGATAGAGCAATTGTTAACTATGAATGCTGGATTTATTGGTTCATTTAATTACGCTTATCCTGGTAGTTCTACAGCAAATGTTGATTGTATTGAATGGCCTCTTGACGATTTACCATTGGTGTTTACTCCTGGAGAATCTGGAGGTTTTGCGTATAGTAATGATGGACCTAATCTCTTATCAGGGATAATCAGTAACGTAACGGGTCAAAGCTTAGCTGATTTTGCACAGGAACATTTGTTTGACCATATGGGAATCACAGAAGAAGATTGGAATTGGTGGGAAGATAATAATGGTGTTAGCTTTGGAGGATATGGATTTGAATGTTCACCGCAAGTACAAGCAAAATTAGGAATATTATGGCTAAATGAGGGTAATTGGAATGGAACCCAACTAATACCTTCAGATTGGGTAAGAGAAGCTACATCGTTTAAAACTCCTGGAAGATGGGTCTATTCACCCCCAACCAACTATTTTAATTATGGTTATTTGTTTTATACTAATGATTCGATTAACACTGGAGGTGATATACACATGGGTTATCATGCATCTGGAGCATATGGACAAGTTATCTTTATTGTTCCAGAATATAACTTAGTAGCAGCTTTTACTGGGTCACTTTCTGGAGCTTACGATTATTATTATCGTGATCTTATACAAAACTATATCCTTCAATTTTCAACTGGAAATGGTGGAGCTATACCTGGTATGCCCTTCGCAATATTGATGTCAATAATAATAATTGCCGTCGGTTGTCAAGTATTAATTTTAAAAAGGGAACGCAATTTTTCTATTAAAAATCGAAGCCGGTAGCTCAAAACTAAAATCAACAAATATTTTTTACTTTTTATTGTTGTAGTTTTTCAAAATAATCCCTATAGCCTTTCTTCACTTCTTCATGGTGGTTAACATCAACAATAGGAGGTAATTTGAGATATCGATTCATTTTATCTAAATAAAATTGAACTTCATTTTCGGACTTTATATCTAAAAAAACGGGATCTGGTAGATAACATGACCGACATGCAATCAGTCCCATTATCGCATTTCCAATGGGATTAACATGTAAGCCATCAAGCATTAATTCAGAATAGGTGTTTTTTTCGTTTTGATACAAAGCTGAAAAATACTTATATTGATCTATCAGTGGTATCTGCCGTTCAGAACTTATCGTTCTTTTTATTTCCATAAATTCTGGAAACTTTTGAAATGTTTCTGACATTTCCTCGTAAATGGGGCAATAATATGTTTGAAGAATAGGTAAACACTCGATTTCATATAATTTATCAATAATTTTTTCTAGAGCAGCTCTGTAATCATCCAGTGCCATTCCTGTATTGGCGTCATTACCACCTATGGTGATAAAGGTAATGTGTGGTTTGTAATTAATAACATCACGATCGATTCTTTTTAATAGATCTTCAACTGTTTCTCCATTAATCCCTTGATTAATTGTTGTTATGTGTCTTCCAATCCATTCTCGGAAAGAAGCTGTTAGCCAGGAAAACCAATTAAAATGACCTAGGGAGTGCCAATGAAGTTCAGTATTACTAGATCCAAAGGCAATAATACGTATTGCTTTATTTGGTTCTAATTTCCAATTTCTTATAAGTTGATCAAGCATATTCTTAATTCTTTCAGTTATTCTAATTAATAAGGATCAAAAATTGTATTTTGAGTTTAAAATCCCATTATAAATTTCTTTTGTTAATAATTTGTATCCAGATGAGTTAGGTAAAAGAATATAAATAGAATCTTCTATTTCTTCAAGATTAAATGCCTCTTTTTTTAAATTACCCTTCTTAATTTTAAGAGTGGCTGTTGTGCTTAAATTAGGAGTGAAACGAATAAATTTTGGTACGGCATATTCTGGTAAATTTTCTTGAATCATAGAATAAAATCCAGTAAAATTAAAATCCTTGGATTGTGAATTGGATACTAGTGAAACCATTCCAGCTCTACCTTCGGTATGTGGAATCTGTACACCATATACACAGCAAATTTCAACTTGGTCAAATTCATTAATTGCTGCCTCAACTTCTTCAGTGGATACATTTTCCCCTTTCCATCTAAAAGTATCTCCAATTCTATCGACAAATTGATTAAAAATATAAATTTTCTTAAACTGTCCTATCTCTTTAAGAAGATCTCCTGTGTTAAAATAAAGATCTCCATCCTCAAACACATTTCTGAGAAGTTTCTTTTCATCTGCTTTTTTATCGGTATATATATATAAATTATCTGTGATAATTTGTGCTATCAGAAGTCCTGCTTCTCCCTCTTTTGCTTTTATCATATAACCATTCTCAGCTCTAATAGGTTCATTAGTATCTAGATCATATTTCACAATTGCATATGGTTTTAATGTAAAACCAACTGTACAATTCAAATTAAAACGATTAGCAATATTTGGAGCATTTTTTTCTGTAGCACCGTAGAATTCATATATTTCCTTAATTCCAAATCTCTTTTTGAAATCCCTCCACATTTCATTCCTAAGACCATTTCCTATGATTTTTTTTATATTGTGTTTCCGGTCAGTAGGTTTTTCAGGTTGATTATATAGGTATCGACAAATTTCCCCAATATAATTAAAACTAGTAGCTTTAAATTTAATAGCATCATCCCAAAAATTACTAGCAGAAAATTTACGCCTTAATGCAATAGTTGAGCCATATCTTAATGAAGCTGCATAAGCTACTTGTATAGCATGAGAATGAAAAAGAGGAGTGGTCACATATATTACATCCTTGTGGTCAAATCCAACAACAGTATCGGCGAAGTAAATACTACACTCGTAAGTATGTCCGTGCGTAATAATAGCTGCTTTTGGTAACCCCGTTGTTCCACTAGTGAAGATGTAAGCGTACGGGTCTTTCGCTTGGAGTGTTACTGATGATGGAGGATTGGAAACATCTTCATTTTTAACAAGATCCAATAAATTCTGAAACTCGTCGGGTTTTTTAATATCTCCGTTATCTGGAACAAAGTATAAATGTTTAGATTGTTCTTCTGATAATTTAAGGTCCTGACAAACATCTTCAAATGCTTCTATTAATTCTTCACCAATAATGAAGACTTTTCCAGGATCGATGTTGATACTATGCACAAGAGGATTGGATCTTTGTTTAGTATTAATTAGAGAAGAAATAACCCCTATTTTAGACAATCCAAATATTGTGAACATCATTTCAGGCCTATTCGTTATAAAAACAACAGCTATATCTCCTTTGTTTAGCCCGACCTTTTTTTGGAAATAACTAGCATACCGGTTGCACCATTCATTATATTCCTTATGTGTATACCTTTTATCTTCAAAAAGAATTGCGGCATCATTTGGATACTCTTTAGCATGTTTTTCAATTAAAATTGCAACATTTTTATAAGATTCGGGAGTTATAGCTAAAGCTTCATCAGCCACACTCTCCATACGCTTAATTACGTGACGAGAAAAGAACCAAGCTTTAACAAAATCCCATTTAGATGGTAAATAACTTTTACTTTTTTTTGATGGGATTCGGTTTAGCCTCATAATATTAACTCATCCTATTTTTAGTAAAGTTAGTCTTTTAATAAGTACTTAATTTGATATTTGAAAGCAATTAATTTTAATTAATAAAATTCACTCAAATTACATAAGTAAAAATGCAGAATCTAATGAATAAATAAAATAATTATTGATTAATAGTCTTAAATATTGAGAATCATTTGGTTTAAGCTAATGAAAAAGACTGATATTGTTAAAACCACTACGGGTAAATTAAAGGGGAGTCTAGAAAATGGATTATTTGTGTTTAAAGGAATACCGTACGCTCAACCACCAATTGGTGATTTACGTTTCAGAGACCCTGTTGAAAAGGAACCATGGGATGGTATCCTCGAAGCTACAGAATTTGGTCCCATAGCCCCTCAGCCTGATGTAGTTGGATCATCTATAAGATATCATCCTCAGAGCGAGGATTGTTTGACGTTAAATATTTGGACTCCTGCATGCGATAATGAAAAACGCCCTGTAATGTTCTGGATTCACGGTGGAGCGTTTCACTACGGAGGAGCTCCATCACCACGTTATAATGGTGAATTTTTGAGTCAAAGGGGTGATGTTTGTGTAATTACAATAAATTACCGTCTAGGAGCATTAGGGAATCTATATGTCCCTGATGAAGTTTCAAATCTTGGTTTTATGGACCAGGTCACCGCTTTAAAATGGAATTATGATAACATAACAAACTTTGGTGGAGATCCCAATAATATTACGATTTTTGGTGAATCTGCAGGAAGTACAGCTGTTTGCACATTACTTTCAATGCCCGCTGCTAAGCCGTTCATTCGTAGGGCAATATGTCAAAGTGGAGCTCTGGATCCTCAAGGTAATAACCCCGAAGGTGGAATATTAGCTACTAAGACTTTATTTTCAAGACTGGGAATAAAACCGGGTGACATTGATGCTATGCGCAAAATCTCTGTTGAAAAATTGATTAAAAAAGAAAACAAAATAAGATTAGAAAATTGGGAAAAGAGAGTTTGGATAGGTTATCCTCCAACTGTTGATGAAAATAAGGTACCAGAACATCCCCTACTATCAATTAGTAAAGGATCGTCAAAGAATGTAGATTTGTTAATTGGAACCAATCTTAATGAGTGGACATTCTTTTCAATGTTGACTCCAAAATTGCAACATATTGATTGGGATAATTTAACTGAATTTATAAAAACAAGCTTAAGTACTTTAGATTTAGACAAAACGCAAGTTGAAAAACTTATTAATTCCTATAAACACTCTAGAAATAACCCATTTGAGGTATTGAATGCCTTATCCACGGATTTTACTTTTCGGTATCCCTCTATAAGAGTAGCTGAGGCACAAGCAAAGCATAATAACAATACATATATGTATTTATTTACTTATAAAACTCCTGTACTAGGAGGAAATTATGGAGCCACTCACGCACTCGAAATTCCTTTTGTATTTGGAACTTTAGATGATACTGAATTTGGGGTTTACCCTAAGAGGGATGAAATTAATTCAAAAATTTCTGAGCTAATGATGGATTCTTGGATTTCTTTCGCAAGATCAGGTAACCCAAATCACAATGAAATCCCTCCGTGGCCTACTTATAGTATAGATAATAGAGATACATTATTATTTGGCGAGGATATTAAATTAGAGAAAGATCCATTACGAACTGAAAGGTTAGCAATGGAAGAACTTCCTTTTATGTATAGAGTATGATTTTTTTTCTCAATTTCAAATTTTTGAAATTAAACAAGATTAGCCATTTTTACGATAGTAAATATTAATTTTATAAAGAAAATAATTAATATCAATTTCATATAATCATTATTAATTTATGACTGAATTCAATAATGATAAAGATAATTATGAGGGGAAATTTTGAAAAATTTTAATTATTATTTACCAACGAGTATTAGATACGGTTGGGGTCGTGTGAATGAAATTGGGAAAGTTATTTCGCGTTTAGGAAAAAAATGTCTTTTAGTTACAGTCAAACCCTTTCCTGCAATGAAACCATTGTTTGAAAAAGTTATAACACTATGTAATGAAGCAGGAGTCGAAGTATTTCATTTTGATGGAGTCATTCCCAATCCAACTACAGACTCTATAAATCTCGCTTCTAAAATGGCTATCAAAAACAACATTGATGTTATATTAGGCGTTGGTGGTGGTTCGAGCATTGATACTGCTAAAAGTATTGCGGTTGGTGCCACTCATGAAGGAGATATATGGGATTATCGATTAAGGCAAAAGCGTATTAACAGTAAAAAATTATTGCCAATTGTTACCATTCCAACTACTTCAGGAACTGGAGCTGAAATCACAAGCGTGGCAGTTATCAAAAATTCCAAACAAAAATTAAAGTCTGTGCTTGCAGATTGGTCTTTATGCCCAAAGGTTAGTATCGTTGATCCTGAACCTACAATGACAGTCCCTCCATATATTACAGCTGTGACTGGTTTTGATGTTTTTTGCCATTTATTTGAAAGTTATTTGAATAAATTTTCAACATATTTAGTCGATTTGATTGCTATGGATTCTTTAAAAATGGTAATTAAGTATTTACCGATCGTTATTAAAGATACATCAAATAAAGAAGCAAGGGAAGCACTTTCTATGGCTAGCACATTTGGAGGAATTTGCATAACAAATGTTGGGACCACACTTTTTCATGCAATAGGTATGTCTATAGGTGGGAATAATTCAAATATTATGCATGGAGAGGCTCTGGCGATAATGTATCCTGAAATAAACCGTTGGACTTGGAAGCATGCTATCCAAAAATATGCAACTGTTGGAAGATTATTAAACCCAAAGCTAATAAATGAATCTGATGTTGCAGCCGCAGAACAAGCGTGTATTGAAATAGAGAAATTCTTGAAGAAAATTGGATTGTGGATAAGCTTAGAGGATAAAAAGGTTTCTGAAGGAGATCTAAAAAAAATAGGTGATGATACACTTGAAATCCCTAACTATAAGTTTCATCCTAAGGTTCCTAATCTTGAAGAAATAAATAACCTTATTAAAAGGAGCTATAAAAAATAAATATCTAAGCATTTTTTTATGATTATTTATTAAAATTAGGAGGTGTAAAAATAATTCCCAATAAAATAATGACTATGGAAGAGGCAATAAAGAAATCTGTTTATAACAATGATTTAGTTTTTTTAGGTGGATTTTCTAATGGTATTCCATTTTCCGCAGCTCATGAGATTATAAGACAAAATATAAAGAATCTTAAGGTATGTAAATGTAGTGGGGGAATGCTGTTTGATCAATTAATAGGAGCAGGAGTCACGGATCAAATAATTACATCACATTGCTGGAATCCACATGGTCCACAACCAGCTTGGAATCTTAAGAGAGCCGTAGAGGAAGGAATACCTCAAAAGGTAATCTATAACGAGCAATCACTCTTTATGATCAATATGTCTTTTTTTGCTGGTTATATGGGTGTACCTTTTATGCCGATTCGTTCAATTGTTGGGACTGATATTTACGATCATCCTAAAGAAGTTGGATTAAAAGCAGCTGTAATGGAATGTCCTTTTACTGGAGAAGAACTTTGTGTTGTTCCCGCTATAAATCCCGATGTTGGAGTTATCCAGGTACAGAGGTCAGATAGTGAAGGTAATGCACAAATGTGGGGATTAATCGGTGATACAAAGTTTGGTATTAATTCTTGTAAAAAAATAATTGTTGCAGCAGAGGAAATTGTAGATAAAAAAATAATTATGGAATCTCCCGAACGTACAATTGTGTCGGCAAGTAAAGTTGATGCGGTTGTGCATGAACCTTGGGGAGGTCATCCTAGCTACGTGCAAGGCTTTTATTACACCGATTTAGAATATAGATTTAATTATGCTAAAGAAACTAAAACAGTAGAAGATTGGGAAAATTGGCTTGAAAAATGGGTCACTGGGGTAGATGATCGAGAAGAATATTTGAAAGTGTTAGGAACTGAAAAAATATCAAAATTAAAAGCAAAAAGCCTTATACAAGGAGCTGTCGACTATGGATACTGATGAAAAAATATATTGTAAGGAATATACCAGCTTTGAGATGATGTTAGTCTCAGCATGTAGACAGATTAAAGATGAAGATATTGTATTTAATGCTTTTCATTGGCCGTTTCTCGCGGTTCATATGGCAAAATTACTTCATGCCCCAAATCTTTTCACCGTATTAGAAGTTGGCTTGTTTCAGGACGAGCTTCCTAAACCCGATAAACTTCCATATTCGATTAGTGATCCGGTTTTAATCCCAAATTCATTGTTTATCGGAGATTCTATTGATGCTTTATCAGTTCTTCAACGTGGCGAAGTCACTCTGGCACTACTAAGTACATCTAGTATTGATAAGTATGGAAACTGCAATACCACTGTAATTGGACCTTATCAAAAGCCAATTTATCGATTACCAGGAGGCGGTGGAGCTACGGAAATCGCAGGTTTATCAAAAAGAGTGATCTATCTTGTAGATGACCATTCAAAACGTAGATTTATTAAAAAATTGGATTTTATCACCGATCCTGGATATTTAAAAGGCTACGATAGTCGAATTAAAGCAGGATACCCCCCTGATACGGGCCCTGAAGCTATAATCTCACCTCTTTGCATTATGCGTTTTGATTCCGTGACCAAAGAAGCGTATCTGGACGCTTTACATCCAAATGTTACTATAGAGCAGGTAAAAGAAAAAACTGATTGGGAACTAAATGTTGCTAAAGAGGTGAAAGAAGTTGAACCACCCACAATCAGAGAAATTGAAATTTGTCGAAAAACTATGCGGGATGCAATTGATCAATTTTATATACTAAAACCAGAATGGACCACATACTTGGATGAGTAGTCTTTTTATTGAATTTTCACAAGTCTCTTGATTCAAAAGAATTTTTCTGTGAATTTTTTAATTTTTTCCATTGCTTCCTCTGCTTCAGGTAAATCGGTATTTTGAAATACGTGTATGGTGTTATCCCAGGTTTGCATTGAAATATCAACCCCTGCCTTCTTAGCTAGCTCAAAAAATCTTTTGGAATCATCAAACAGCATTTCACTTGTACTTACTTGAAGCAAAATGGGAGGTAAGCTTTTTAAATCAGCATAAAGAGGAGAAAATGTGGCATCAAAAGGATTCCTGCCTGCTAAATTAGAATCAACCCACCAGATATACCCTAAATCGCCTAAAATAATGTCAGTGGAACAATTTTTTGTTAGAGACTCGCCAGTTAGTGCCAAATCTGTAGATGGACAAAGACATATTGCTCCTGCAGGTAACGAGATTCTATCATCCCGTAGTTTGAGTAAAGTTAATAGCGTGTAATAACCTCCTGCAGAGTCTCCGGCGATAATAATGTTTTTAGATTGATATCCCGAGGAGAGAAGCCATTTGTAAACAGAAACACAATCTTCTAAGGCTGCCGGATGAGGTTCCTCTGGAGCAAGACGATAGTTTATACTTAAAACCTTCATATTAGTTATTCTTGCTAATTTCAATGTAAATAACTTATGACTATTAGAAGACCCCATAATGTGACCACCTCCATGAAAATATAAGATAACTCGATCTTCTTTTGCTCCATTATGGAAAAACCATTCGCAAGGCACATTATTGGCTTTTACTGGTTTTCTTATAGCATCTTTTGGAATTGGAGATAACTTTTCCAAATAATCCGCACTATATTCCATATAAAATCTAAGATGTTCTGCTAAAAGTAACTTCTCTTTCATAGATAGCGTAATTTTCACATTTTCTCCTTTAAGCCATCGTTGATTTAAAACACTTACTTTATTCCAAATCGGTATGTAATCATCAAGTGTATAAGTTACAGCTATAAAAAAGGCTTCATTGACTTGAGTTTGGAAATTTTGATGAGATTCAAGTATTTCAAGAATTTCAACTCGTTTTATTTTTGATGAATCAACAATAGACATCATTAATCCCTTTTTCTTATTTTTGATTTATTTCAATACTAGTCATACTTTAAATTTAAATAATCTAAATGAAGAAGCATATTCTACGTAAGTAATCTTAAGATCTTATATGGTAACCCAAGTTAATTTTACTAATTTCATAGGTTAACCTAACTGAAAAATTCGATCCATCAAAACCTAATAAAGATGCAATGTTTGAAAATGATAATATTGAATCGTAATTTGAATTCATAATTTGTATCTCTTCTCGTCATAACATCATAGCATAGCGAGAGATCTATACCTAAAAACCTATTTTAAGATGAATTCTAATTTTACTAAAGTAAATTAGATAGACAAAAAAAAAGAAATTAAAAAGTTATGACTGATATTTAATTATTGAATTATGTCGGGACACATACATTTTGAAGACTTGGAATTAAAGTTTGGATATTCTTGTATGCCAAATAGGTTGCATTTTTATTCGAAAGAAGAAAACGATTTTAGAATGGAAGTTCGTGAATGGTGTGAAATAAATGTTGCTCCAGTCGCAGAACATATAGATAGAAACAGAGATAAGGAATTAGCTATAAAGACTTTAAGGAAAATGCCATATCTTAATATGACCATTCCAAAAGAAGCCGGAGGTCAAGGTAAAGCGATACTTTATCGCACTATTTTAGGAGAGGAATTAACTGCTTTTAGTTATGCCTTAGCGGGTGTTTTTGGAGCTTCATCGTGCCTTTTTGCTGGACCTGTTATTGAATTTGGTACCTCTGAACAGAAAAAAAAATACTTATCTGGTATAGGAGATGGATCAAAACTCGGTGCAATTGCTATTACAGAGCCAACAGGTGGTTCTGATGCAATTGGTGGAATGAGATTGAGAGCAATCCGAGATGGTGATCATTATATCTTAAATGGTGAAAAATGCTTCATTACAAATGGAAGTGTAGCAGATTACTTATGCTTATATACTATTACCAATGATCAGGTGAGACCACACAAAGGAATAACTGCCTTTATTTTTGAGACAGTTACACCGGGATTCGAAGTGGTTAAGGATTATAAGCATATGGGAAGGAGAGGAATGCCAAACTCGCATTTAAGATTTACCAATTGTAAAGTCCCTGTTGAAAATATACTTCACAAGGAAAATGAAGGCCTTGATGTGCTACTTTATGGATTAGATGGTGAACGTACTTTTACAGCATCTCAATACGTTGGTTTAGCAAGAAGCGCGTTTGAAATTGCTTACCGATATGCGCATAAACGTGAACAATTTGGAAAAACATTGTATAAGATGGAAGGAATTAACTTTAAACTTGCCGAAATGTTCATGGATATAGAATTAAATCGAATAGCAATGGTGCAAATTGCGCGAATGCTTGATGATGGTCATTACTGTAGAGCAACAGTTGCAGCATTGAAAACTAATATAGCTGATGCCACTGTACGAATTACACAAGAAGCGATTCAAGTTGTTGGTGGTTTGGGATATACTGAAGAATACCCACTAGAACGATATTATAGAGATGCTAAAATCGGGCAAATATCAGCAGGTACATCAGAAATTATGAGATATCTTATTACAAGAGAAATGATCAGAATGTGGGGTAAATAGGAGTGATTAAACTTGGAGAGAAAAGTTAAAATAGATATAGATGGAAAGGTTGCAAATATTGTTCTCAACGATGCAGCAAATTACAATCCTTTAAATCAAGAGATGGGAAAAGAGTTACTTGAAGTTTTAGAAAGGCTTAGGGATGACGAAAATGTGAGATGCTTGATGATTACTGGTTCTGGAAAAGCTTTTTCCGCGGGTGGAGATATAAAAGCTTTTAAGGAAAGTATTGAACAGGGGAGACCAGGTGAATATATGGACGAATTATTGAAAAGTCTCTATACAATTGCGCTTGTTTTACGTCAATATCCAAAACCCATAGTAGCAGCTGTAAATGGATGGGCTGTAGGAGCGGGAATGAATCTTGCGCTCTCTTGTGATTTAATTATAGCTTCAAATAAAGCGAAATTTAGACAATCATTTAGCAAGCTTGCGTTAATTCCAGGATTTGCTGGAACTATGCTTCTTAGCCGTCAATTAACATGGCAACAAGCAACTGAGATGGCATTTTTCGGCGATACATATACAGCAGATGACATGCTTAAACTAGGTCTCGTAAATGAAGTTGTTGACCCAGAGAGATTACTAGAACGAGCCAATGAGATGGCAACTAAATTAGCTAGTGGTCCAACATTAACATATGCGCGGACGAAAAAACTTTTTTTCGATGCTTTAAGCGGACCATTGATAGAACATCTTGAAAACGAACGACAAATGCAGATCAAATCAGCAGAAACGCAAGATTTTAAGATTGGCGTGTTTGCTATTAACGATAAAAAAGAACCAGAGTTTATTGGCAAATGAGTTGAAAATAAAGATATAACAACTCAGAATGATGGAACCAATTAACAATCTTACAAAGGAGCTTATTGAATATTGTGAAAAAATCGATATAGACTTTGTTGGGTTTTCTGATACAACTAAATTCAATATTTTTAGTAAAAAACATAGACCTGATTCGTATCTTAGTAATTCTAAAACTGTTGTTGTAATCGGATTTCACCTGTATGATATTAGCTTAGATGCTTGGAATAGAGACGAAGTTAAAGGAAGAAGCTATCACTTTGCTGATTTAATATTACTAAATCAATGTCATCGAATAAAGAATTTTTTAGCCAAAAAAGGCTTCAATTCAAAAATTATATCTTATGAGCCAGGACTTTTTTTAAAAGATGCTGCGGTTCTAGCAGGAATTGGTCCTATTGGAAAAAATAATCTCCTTATCACGAAAACCTATGGAGCTCAAGTAAGGTTAAGGTCATTGGTAACGGATGCAAAACTATCTTATGGCACCCCTATTCATGAGAGTGACTATTGCAAAAATTGTAACATTTGTGTTGAATCTTGCCCTGCAGGGGCTTTAGAAGGAGGAAAGTATAATAAAGATTTATGCCGTAATTATTGTCTAAAGAATTTAAAAAATCTGTCAGAAAATACTGTGATTTGGTGTAATATATGCATTGAATCTTGCCCAGTAGGAAGAAAGGATTAACAAAATTTAAGGAGAAAATATAAAAAAAAATTATTATTAGTTTACCACAATGTCATTGATTCTGTGAAGAGCTGTCTAAGATCTTCGGCACTGGCTGGTCTTGGGGAAAGTTTTGTTACACGATGCTGTGGTAAAGTTTTCTGAACTAATTCCTCAATATCGTTTAGTCCATAACCAACGGCACTTAAACCGTTTGGCATTTTTGTGGCTCGCATTAATTTAATAATTTCGTTAGCAATAATTTCGCCTGCATCCTTATTATCAGCGTTAGATATATTAACGCCCATCAGTTTGGCTGATTCTAAATGTAATTCTGGATTTGTCTTTGCAGTAAAACGAAATACAGCTGGTGAAACAAGTACCACACCCATACCGTGCGGAATTATTGGATGATCTGATTTAACTCCTTCAGGCATGTATTCCCTTACCATTCCTGAGACCGGATAGGACATTCCGTGAGCTAAATGAACCCCTGCATTACCAAAACCTATACCTGCAAATGTAGCTGCCAAGATCATTTCAGCTCGCGCTTCATCATCAGAAGGATCTTGATCTACGCGTACCATGTTTTTCGAAACCATTTCAATTGCCTTAGACGCCCAAAGATGGCTAATAGGGTTAGCACCTTGATACGCAGGTCGCATCTCGAGGCTTTCAGGAGCAAAACGTTTATGATATGGGATAGCCGTTATTGATTCCAACGCGTGACATAGAACATCAAAAGCACAAGAGGCAGCGGCGATCTTTGGCACAGTCCGAGTATTATTTGGATCAATAATTCCCATTATAGGTCGTAATGCGCGATGCGCAATACCAGTTTTGGCACGCATTGCTTCTAAATCGAAAATTGCGACTCCTGTTGTTTCACTTCCAGTACCTGCAGTTGTTGGAACTGCTATCATAGGTTTTAGAGGTCCTGGTATGGGAAGTCCTTTCCCAATTGGAGCGTTGACATAAGTCAAAAAGTCTGCTGGATAAGTCGAGTATAAGTTAGCAACCTTAGCTGTATCCATGCTTGAGCCACCCCCAACACCAATAAATCCATCAAAATTACCCTCAATTGCGAATTTAATCACCTCTTTGAAAGAGTGATCAGTAGGTTCAACCCGTGCTCTATCAAACAAGACAGCATCCATCTTTTCTTCTTGTAAAACCTCAAGGACGACGGAAACGGGTTCACTTTTTGACAAATTTGGATCTGTAACTACCAAAACTCGATTGGAACCAAGTTTTTTCATGTCATACCCAACTTCATGGGTTACGCCAGGGCCATACTTGATACTGGATGTAGCCATCGTGAAAGCTGTTTCAAACTTATTCTCTACTAATTTTTTATCTTGGTTTACCATTTTTTTCACTTAATATAATTTTTTATTATTTTTAGCTATTAATCCCATTCAATCTTAGTGCTCCCATGGAATCTCTCAATTATTACACGCTCTTGAGTAAAAAACTTTACACCCTCATATCCTTGAGCTCGAAGCGTACCAAAGAATGAATCTTTCGAACCAGCAAAAGGGAACCATGCGAGAGGTGCTACAACACCAATATTAATACCTGTTTGGATGTTATGAACCTCACTCCGGAAAAAACGTGCTTCTTCTCCACTTTCAGTGTAAATTGTCACTGCATTTCCTTTAGGGTTTTGATTGATTATTTTTACAGCTTCCTCAATAGAGTTCACAAGATCAAGGCACGCAACCGGTCCAAAGACTTCTTCATCATAGATTTTCATCCCGGGTTTAGCATTTTCAAATAAACACGGCCCTAAGAAATACCCTTTCTCATACCCTGGCACTTGGATTCCCCGCCCGTCTAAGAATAAAGCTGCTCCTTCATCAATTCCGTTTTGAATTTGATCGTTAAGTTTACCCAGAGATTTCTTCGATACTATAGGTCCCATAAAAGTTTCTTTATCCATACCATATCCAACTTTAAGCGAAGTTGTCGCTTTTAGAAGTTGCTTCTTAAAGTTATTATAAAAATTTTGGTTTCCTACAATCATAATTACAGCTCCAGATAAACAACGTTGCCCAGAGTTGCCAAAAAGTGTATTCATTAAGTTAGTCATAATTTTCTCAACATTAGCATTTTCTGTAACAACCAAAAAATTATTAGCTCCTCCATGGCACTGGGCTCGTTTAAACAAATTGCTTGCTTTTGTATAAATAGCTTGAGCTACAGGAGTAGACCCTACACTCGATACACCAACAACATCAGGATGTTCAATTAATTGATTTGCAACTTCCACATCACCATGAATATAATTAATAACTCCTGGGGGAAATCCAGCTTCATCAATATATTTGAATATGTGTTGTAAAGCCAACGGTGTTTGCTCATTTGATTTTATTATATAAGCATTACCCGAAGCAACAGCAAATGGCCAAAACCAGAAAGGAACCATCGCAGGAAAATTAAATGGGGGAATCATGATGAAAACACCTAAAGGCTCGAGAATAGAATATTCATCTATTCCCAATGCAATGTTAGACATGTACTGACCTTTTTGATATTCAGGCACCGAAAGTGATGCTTCAATCATTTGGTAAGTCCGGGTGACTTCTCCTACTGCGGCATTCCATTCCTTACCATGATTTATTACAACAGATTCTGCGATAGCATTAACATTTTCTTTAATTAAGGCCAATAACCGGAAAAAAGGTTGAATTCTCTTAATACCAGGTACTTTTCTCCACTCTAGAAATGCTAACTTAGCTGCTTCGACCGCTCTATGTACTTCCTCTTTTGTTGAAATAGGGATTTTACCGAGAGGTTCGTCTAAAGCGGGATTTATAAATTCAAAAAATCGTTTACTTTCGGAATTTATAAACTCTCCATTAATATAGTTCTTTAAAACATTCATATATATCTAACTTTAAAATAAAATAAGAGAATAGTTAAAGATATTGTCTGATTTTTTTTCATTTACTTATGTAATAAATATATTAAATAAAAGAAATTAAAAAGTTATTAGGCATATTTAATTATTGAATTATGTCGGCACACATAATTTTTGAATATCTGGAATTAAAGTTTTGATACTCTTGTATGCCAAACCGGTTACATTATTATTCGAAAGAAGAAAATGAATGTGGAGTAAATAAAGGTGAAATTAAATGGAAAGTAAAGTAAGATTAGAAATAATTGACAAAGTTGCCAAAATTGTTCTTAATGATCCAGAAAATTACAATCCTCTAAATCAAATGATGGCTGAAGAATTGCTTGAAGTTTTAGAGCAGCTTCGGAATAAAGAAGACATAAGATGCTTGATGATCACGGGCTCTGGTAAAGCTTTTTCTGCAGGTGGTGATATAAAAGCTTTTAAGGAAAGTATTGAAGTAGGGAAACCTGGTGAATTCATGGATGATTTATTAAAGAATCTATATAAGATCGCACTTATCTTGCGCCAATATCCAAAACCCGTTATAGCAGCGGTGAATGGATGGGCCGTAGGAGCGGGAATGAATCTTGCGCTATCTTGTGATTTAGTTATAGCATCAAATACAGCAAAATTCAAACAATCGTTTAGCAAGCTTGCGTTAATTCCCGGATTTGCAGGAACTATACTGCTTAGCCGCCAGTTAACTTGGCAACAAGCAACTCAGATGGCGTTTTTTGGAGATACATATACAGCAGAGGATATGTTTAAACTAGGGCTTGTAAATGAAGTTGTTGACCCCGAAAGATTAATAAGTAGAGCTCATGAGATGGCATCTAAACTTGCGAGTGGTCCTACGCTAACATACGCACGCACAAAAAAATTATTTTTTGATGCTTTAAGCGAATCTCTAATAAATCATCTTGAAAACGAACGGCAAATGCAGATCAAATCAGCAGAAACACAAGATTTTAAAATTGGAGTGTTTGCTATTAACGATAAGAAAGAACCAGAGTTTATTGGCAAGTGAGTTGAAAATTGAAAGTCATAATTACAAGAATCAGTAATAGTTAGTTAATAGTCTGAGACATATCTATTTCAACTTTAATTTGTTCTTCATAAATTCTAATTTTTTTCAAGAAAATAATACTGATAAAATATAATATTCCAATTGAAGAATACAATAATACTATTATTGTTGGATTTTTTTCATTAGGACCAATTAATATAAAGCCTACAATGAGTGATCCAACGGTTTGCCCCATGGAACTAATAAAATTTAGGGCTCCATAATAAGACCCGGAAAGAGACGACAAGGCTCTATCAAGAGATTCACTATCAATATTTTTTGCTGCATCATGAACTAGATTTGCCCCTAAGGGAATGGAAAATAATGGGAAGGCGTATAACGCCCCGAGAATAGTCCCCTCTGTAATGAAAAACAATATTACTATAAGTAAGAAATTTCCTATAGGAATAATAAAGATTATTACTAGAATGGTCCCTATCCCTGCTAGCAATAGACAAACGGCATATTTAGTAATAAGAGTTTTGTTTTTAAAGAACTGTCTCCAGAAAATATACCATGTTAGCTTACTAGTAATAGATACTATTATGTAGATATAAAAGTCATTATCTTTGAATAAAAGAACATAAGTAATTAACGGTATAATTAAGATAGCTAACACTTTTCCAGTAGTCCTTGCAAAGAATTGCACTAATAACAGTTTGTTATAATTTCTGTCGGTTAAAGGATAAAAAATGGCTCTGAAAGCATCTTTTACTTTTTTTTTTTCATTTTGTAACTCGTATTGATTATGAAAGCTTTCGTCTACAGAGAGGTAAGTAAAAATTATAGTAACTGATCCAAATAACGCAAAACTGATACCAATTATAGGCATTAAAGTAACGATAATATTTCCCGAGCTTTGCCACCACTTAGCATTTTCAGGATCTTCCAATAAGCTTTGGATAGTTAACGGCATCAATAGTGCCAATACAGAAGCAGTAATAGAGAATATTACCCTTATTGAGGCAACCTTTTTTCTATTTTCTGATGTTTGAGATTGTTCTGGAAGCATAGATAGGTATGTAGTGAATATTAAAGTTCCAAATACTGCTTTTATACTTATCATGAACCAGAAATATAGGGCTGTCGGTAAGAAAAACGAATTTGAAGGTGGACAATACCAAGGAGGGAGCCAAAGAAAAATATTAGCTGAAAACCAAATAGGAAGCCCAAGGATAAGGAAGATTTTTCTCTTTCCCCTTTTACTAGGTTTTTTATTATCTACAATTACTCCGGATATAATTGCAAAAATTGCTATTAAAATTGAATTAATTATTAGACCAACAGATACCAAAATGGAGCTAAGATTGATAGTATATACGTAAAACTGGAAAATAAATGTGCCAGTAAATATATTAACTAATGAAAGACCAAAATTTCCAGAAGCGTATCCAATTAACCGCTTCCCATGCAATTCTCTTCTCTCAATATTTAGTGTCATAACTTCAAACTTTTTAGATCTATAAGATAGAGTTAGGATTTATAATTAAAAAGCGAAATTAATATGAAGTTTGATTTTACTAAAGTAAACTTAGGATTTCTGATAAAGAATTTAATAAGAAAAGATAAAAGAGTTAACAAATATTAGAATCATTTTTAATAATTAAGAGAAATATATCTAATTATAGTTAAAATTGGAGAAATAATAAAAATGACGTTAAAAACTCCAGAAGAGTATTTTAAAAGCATCCAACATCCTGTTAATCTCTATATGTTTGGTGAAAAAGTAGAGGAATTTTGGAACCATCCAATCATTAAACCTTCGATAAATACCGTTATGAAAATCTATGAATTAGCCCAGATGGACGAGTACAAGGATTTAATGACAACAACG
>Ga0114922_10001027_pt1 | contig 26611 bp, 28 predicted proteins | sample AartaG_FD_100975 | JGI IMG/M metagenome (GOLD analysis project Ga0114922, IMG submission 100975) | Deep subsurface microbial communities from Aarhus Bay to uncover new lineages of life (NeLLi) - Aarhus_00045 metaG | ecosystem: Environmental > Aquatic > Marine > Oceanic > Sediment | place... | reverse complement strand
TCCGGCAACGATCACAGCGGCTGGCACATTTGCACCAACCGTAGTTGACAGCGACGAAGCCGACTATCGTAAAGTTCACAATGTTAGGGATATAGCTTCGTGGACGTATGATGAGCGGGAACTGCTTTATATGACCCCTGGCGTAGATACATCCCGTGAGTATTTAGACCTTGATGGAGCCAGTGAGTTGTACTGTGCGGGCTATCGAGGTTGCCATGGCCGGCACGATGAGAGTTGCGATACCAGCAACAAAGGCATCAAGGGCTTCCATCACGGTGTGCATGAGGGATATCGGTTTCTCCAATTTTATGATAATGCCAATCACACCCCGATCAAAGGAAAAGGTTCGCCCGACTGGGAGCGCGACGGTGCGGACGAGAACAACCATAACGTATATTATGCCATGGACACTCTGGATGCTTCTACTAACGACTCTATCAGCGCGTTTTGCGCACTGTGCCATGGGCGCTTCCACGGGGATGATGCTGATGAAGTAAGAAGGGGCGGTAACTGGATTCGACATCCGACTGAAAACTTGCTCTCTGTGCCTAGTTTCACCACGGACAATGTGAATGTGGACGTGAAGAATAATCCATTTGGATTCCACGGCACCTATTACGAGACTGTGTCCACAGATAATATGACTAATTACACGACAAATGGCGCCAGGGTGACCTGTCTCTCTTGCCATCGCGCCCACGGGACTGACAACCCTGACATCCTGAGGTTCAATTATGGCACCCAGACTGCCGGAAGCACAACTGTCACCACCGGATGCCTCGGATGTCATGCCAGCCAGCGTGGTGAGTCATAACTTTTTCGAGTAACGAAAATTGGCTCATTTCTAAAATCCCCCCTATCCCCCCTGGGCCCAGACCCTGGCCCAGACCGGGTTTTTCACTCTGTGGCATTCTCCATCTTCTGTCGCGCCAGGGCAGGCCGGGTTTTTCTCTGCAGGGCATTCTCCGGCTTCTGTCGCGCCCCTGGCCCAGACCGGGATGATGGGGACGGACATCAATGCTAAAGTTGTCGCGCCAGGGCGGGCAGGGCGGGCCCTTTTCCAAAGGGGGGTACTTCAAACTCCCCTTTATTACCTGCCCGCCATTGCCAGGTACAGCTAGCATGTAGGCTGCATGCCCTACGTGGCGTTGGCAGGCGGGAAGGGGGCTGGGGGGATTTTCATGCTTGCGCGCAACCTTACTTTGACGTTGCCCTGGCACTTGACTATTGACAAATGACTAATGATCAATTAAAGGGGGAAGCGTAAAAGGGTAACAAAGGTTGTAGACACTAACTTGGCGTCTCGGAACTTCTACAACTTATTGAAATTCATAGGGCTTTAGTCGAGTAGTTAAGTAATCAACTACTCGACCACTCGACCAAATTTCAGATAAAGCCAAATCCCGAGCGATCGGGAGACGGAAAGTCACAGGTCTTAGTTGACAAAGACAGCCGGACTGCCTGAAAGCAGTCCGGCTGTCTTTTTTTGTGAAAAGTTTTTCCGTCACAATGGAAACGGAGTCCACATAAGCGGTATTTTATTTCCACTTTTCGCGCGGAGCAGGTTTGTCTGCAGGCTTATCTGTAAGTTCTAACTAATGGATAAAATAGGAAATATTATATGATATTCAGATTTTGGATTCATTGGCACGGATGCTGCGATCATGCTAGAAGCTAAATTTGAGTGCTGGAGTGAGTGTGAGGAAGGTTTTGTTAAGGGGATCAGTTTTGATAATGGTTGCGGCCTTTATTGCCATTTTTTCCGGCCCTGTCATAGCCAAGGTAACGGGCCAGTGCGGCAATTGCCATACCATGCATAACAGCCAGGGTGGGACAAGCATGACCACAGGCTACGAGGCAGGGTCGGGGCCCTACGGAACCCTTCTTCGGGCAAATGGTTGCCTTGGGTGCCATGCGGCCACTGGTGGGGACATCTGGCAGGGCGTCGGGGGGGCTCCGATTGTGTACAATACGTCTGCTCCTAACTATGGTGACTCCTACAACATGGTGAATCAGGGTCTCGCCGGAGGAAATTTCTACTGGGTAAAAACCGATGATACCAAGGGGCACAATGTGTTTTTTGGGGAAGGAGATGGCAATCTAAGCGAAGCCCCCGGGAATACACGCAACTGCTCGAACGATTCTTGCCACCAGAACCTCCATATTGCTTTCGGTGGCGGTAGTAGCCATAGCGGAGGTGGCCATGCTTCCCTTAAGGGCAGATTCGGTTGCACGGGTTGCCACATGGTGTCTAATGATGGCGCTTTGAGCGGTTTCCATCATGCTGATGATACGACAGATGCCGTGGTGGATACGGCCGGACAAGGCTGGTACCGCTTTCTATCAGGACATAAACATGGAGACGGCCACGGTGTTTCAGGGATTGAAGATAGCAACTGGCAGCAGAACCCCAGCTCAAGCGTCCACAATGAGTATCTCGGCTATGTCGCGTCGAAGACCGCGCCTTACGGACTTGCGAACAACACGATGACCGGCTTCTGCTGCGGGTGCCACGGAAGGTTCCACGTACAGGAGTCAAGCGGAGAATGGATCCGCCATCCCTCGGATGCGGTGATACCCGTCTCCGGCGAATATCAGTATTATATCACGTATGACCCCCTGGCACCGGTGGCCCGGCCAGACCTGACCGGCTGGACCGGTCCAAGCTCATCTGTCAATGAGAATGGAGCGGTGGCAAAAGACATGGTCATGTGCCTTTCCTGCCACAGGCCTCACGGGAGTCCTTATCCTGATATGCTCAGGTGGGATTACGATGACATGATTGCAGGAGGCGGCGGAGCTGACGGCACGGGTTGCTTTGTATGCCATACGAGTAAGGACGGTACCTAATAACCCCCAAGAGTTTAGAGAGATAAGAGTAGAGGACAATAAGGAGTTTGGCAATTAACAATTAACGAATAACTATTAACCGAAACCAAAGGGGGTGAGGAAAGGGGAGACGCAAGAAAAAGTAGGAAGTATGGACAAAGCAGTAAGCAGTAGGCATCCATGAGTTCATGTGGGCAAACCTTGGAGGATTTAACAATAAACAGTTTAGGACACGGACACGAAACGCGGCCGCGTTTTTTAATAAAATAAGGAGGTGCAACAAATGAAGAAAATAATGTTTACTCTAACCATCATGCTAACAGCCGCGGCCCTGATCGCGGCCTTTTCGAGCCCCGCTACAGCAGCGGTAAGCGGCGTATGTAGCGAATGCCATACCATGCATAACTCGCAGGGTGGAGGTTCCATGAGGTTTGATCTGGAAGTCGCTCCATTGAGTGCCCTGTTAAGGGGTACCTGCCTGGGGTGTCATACTACATCGGGTAGTGACCCATTAGCAGATCCAGGCACTACTGGCAGTCTTTACCCATTTGTTATGAGTACTGTAGATGGCTTCGATGACAATAACTGTCTTGCAGGCGGTTTCTTCCCAAACACCATGGGTATTGGTAACAATAATGATAATCACCATGGTGTAATTTCCACACAGACCAATCTCCCGGCAGGCTATGCGGCGGATGAGGATATGGGTCCCGGTCTAGATTGGTATACCGGTGATACGGAAGGAAACGGTTTGGCCTGTGCCGGAAGCAACGGGTGTCATGGTGTTCACACCGTGGTAGACGACATGGAGGCCATCTCCGGCGGGCATCACGATCCTTCTGGTGCCTACCGTATGCTTTATGTTGGCAACGATATGGCTACGGACGGTGTCGCGGGTGGTTCTGCTTCAGACTATGAGGAAGACCTCATCGCAACTCCAGCTCTCGCTGATCCTCACAACACTTACAGTGCCGGGGCACTAGATCCGAGCATCAGTGAGCTTTGTGCCATATGCCACGGGAACTTCCACAATGAATCGGGCGGCCCCGGCACTGATACCGGCACACCGAGCCCCTGGCTGAGGCATCCAACAGATGTCGAGATTCCTTCAACCTGGACTATAGGGGATGAGGGCAACCTCTTAACCGCAAGCGATTACAAGAACAATCCGGTGGGCTATGACAATGCTGTTGACACTAACCAACGAATGGCAACCTGCCTCTCCTGTCACCGAGCACACGGTACACAGAATGATGATCTCCTAAGGTGGGCTTATTCAACACAATTAGCTGGACAACCAGAAGGCAGTGAAGTTGAATATGGTTGCCTTGGCTGCCATAACAAGCAGAGATAGGCTAGTTGGCGCTAACGCATAACCCAAGTAGTCCACAAACAAGTGTGCTGTGCTGGGGAGGGCCGAGCCCTTCCCCAGCACATACAATCTGAGTGATTTGAAGAAGTGGAGTGTTGTATTATGAAGAGAATTCTGTTGAGCGTATCTATTATGATGATGGTCGCAGTATTGATTGCCGTTTTCTCCACCCCTGCCGCAGCCAAGGTGACCGGCCGTTGTGATAATTGACACACCATGCATAACTCACAGGGTGGAAATACCAGTTTATATGGACCAACCCCAAAACCGACACTATTGGTAAACACCTGCGAGGGTTGCCATTCCCACGACACTTCTTCCACGACATATGACCTGGGCGGAAGAACGGTGCCGGTTGTAAATTACATCGGGGCCGGCGAACCGGAAACGTACCTGGCAGGCGGCAATTTCTACTGGGTTAAGGAAGGGAATACAAACGCGCACGACAGCCACGGACATAATGTGTTTCTTGATGAAAATGATGAAGATCTTGCCGCAGGCGCACCTGGAGGGCTATTATGTGGCAATGATTCATGTCACAACAACCTGAGTCGACCGTACAGTGTTGATGCATCAGGGTTGCCCTATGTGGATACCGGCGATTACGGCTGCAAAGGGTGTCATCTGAATGAAAGGCACCATGCCGACGATGATACTGCCGGAGGATTGGTAACAACTGCTGAACAAGGTTATTATCGTTTTCTTGCCGGACATTTTCACCTGTCTACCCAAAAAGGAGCGCAGGGTTATGAGGTTCCCAACTGGGAGGCGGGCCATCCGGATCTTCCCAAAGGACAAGCAAACCACAATGAGTATTTAGGATCAGCGGCCGCCACTTCCTATGGTTTTGACGGCGCTGCTGGTGGAAACGGCACCACGGCCTTTTGCACCGGCTGTCACGGTAATTTTCATACCCAGCAGGAGAATAATCAATGGGTCCGGCATCCCTCAGATGCGGTTATCCCGAATGAACGCGAGTATGCTGATGCAGGCGGTCCTGGTAATCCATATGATCCGCTGTCACCGGTAGCAAAACCAACCATAGACACGACTCCAGATACCACCGTTGCCCCGGATGCCGACATGGTTATGTGTCTTTCTTGTCACAGGCCCCACGCTACCCCCTACCCCGACCTTTTACGGTGGGATTATGACAACATGGTGGCTGCTGGAACCGCTTCGGACTATAACTATACATGCTGCTTTTACTGACATACCCTGAAAGACAATCAATCGTAAGTGATCACACCCTGTGGTCACTTACGTTGCGGAAGACCGGGGTCAAACCTTTACGGGCTGTTGCCAAAATCACCCCAGCGAAGATGTTGCTGGGGTGATTTTGGCAACAGCCCGTTTAACCTTTAGAAATTATTCCACAACCAATTGTTTCTCTATCCGGCTGAGCAACTCCGCCAGGTTTTCATCTTTCTTTAGCCTTCCAGAGACTATCCTCGGCCCTTGATCTTCGCATAAGCCATATTAAGGTTTTGGCGAGCCACAGTGAGACCCTTGCAAAACGCCCCTTTTGTCCAATCTCTGCGTCAGACTTAAATTTTAATCCTCAAAATACATAATGTATTCCTCCGGTTAATATTCGCGTCTTCCTTGACCTTGAACAAAATTGAACATTTTCCAAGGGTCTCACAGTGTCATTCGGGTTCAGCCTGATAGCGTTCTCGAACGCCCGAATAGCCTTTGAGTAGAAACCCATTTGAGCATAGGCCACTCCGAGGTTGCCGTACGCTTTGGCATAGTCCGGTTTAAGCCGGATAGCCTACACATACATATGCTTGTGACTCCAAGGATGGTCAAGATCGGAATTCTTGCAACCTGTGCGGTTAGGTGATTGTCGGCTTTTTCCAAATGGTCGAATTCTCATCGGCAAGTTCCCGTAGGGGCGGGTTTATCCCGCCCAATCGATTTGGCGGGCGGGGTAAACCCGCCCCTACAACGCTTCTTCATAACCATGAACTCATTGACAAAACAGGATAAATACTAACCGCACAGGTCGAAAAAATTCGGATTTTGTGTAATTGTCAATCAATGCAGGAGATGTGACTGTTCCGTGAAAGTGGGAAATAGCTGATAAAAGAGTGAAAAAGGGGCATCCTCTTTCTTTAAAGCCTGTCCTTTTTTATGGCTATCTTCATTATTCTCTGATAGGAGGATGTCTGAAGATTACGAGCAGACACCCATGAATAAGGGCCTTCAAAGACTCCTCCTTTTTCTTCTTTTTGCCACCGTTGCCGCCTATTCGGCCCATGATATTGCAAACCTTGATATCTGGTACCATTTAAGGTGCGGTCAGTTCATCCTTGAAAATCTCAAGATACCCCAAACCAATACCTTTTCCTACATTGCGGCCGAGCATCCCAGCACCGATCCCTACTGGCTTTTTCAGGTCCTTATCCATCTCATACACCGGCTTTCCGGAATCAGCGGCCTTATTGTTTTTAAAACATCGGTCCTGATGGTCGCCTTTTTTCTCCTGCTCAAGACGAGGAAGAAAGAGGACAAGTACCTACTCCCGGCTTCTTGTCTTCTTTTGGCGGCCATGGCGGCAAACGCCCGATTTATAGTCCGTCCGGAGCTTGCAAGCTACCTGTTGCTCTGCCTCTATTTCTATATCCTCCAGCAGTATCGCAACCGCAAGGATCGGAAGATATATCTCCTGATCCCCCTCCAGATCCTGTGGGCAAACATGCATGGATTCTGGGCCCTTGGCCTTTTCATAGTATGGACATTCGTTGCAGGTGAGCTGATCCTATGGAAGCTCTGGCTGCCGTTTGACTGGAAAAAGGAGGGTGCTCTTTGCGGAAAGGACTATTACCGGCTGTTGGTAATCGCCCTGCTCGTGACCGGAGCCTCCCTGATAACCCCTTATCCTAACAAGGTTCTCCAGTTCGTCCTTGGCATGTTCGCCGGACTGAAAGGCGCTACCGGCAGGGGAGGCCCGCTTGTGGTAAACGAGCTGATTTCGCCGTTTTCCGCGGATACGCTTTTTGCGTGGCAGGAGATATTCTACTACAAGATACTCCTCGCAGTATCTGCCGCATCCTTTCTTTTGAACTTCCGGCGGATCAACGTCATCCATCTTCTAATCTATACCGGGTTCCTCTATCTCTCTGTGCAGGCCAGGCGGAACATATGCACGTTTGCGCTGGTGAGCGCGCCAATCACGTTCTGGAATCTCGGTTCTTTTTACAAACGCTACGTCGAGGGCTTCATACGGGACAGGGAACCACTTTTGAATCGTGTTCGGGCAGTATTATCCATGGGCCTGATCCTGGTAATGGGATTCTCAATATATGATGTTGCCTCTGACAGGTACTACATACGGGACAGAAGCAACAAGAGGTTCGGATTCGGGATTTCCAAGATCTCGTATCCTGAAAAGGCGATCGATTTCATACAGAAAAAGAACATCTGCGGGAATATATTCAACGACCCGGCCATAGGCCACTACTTTACCTGGCGCTGTTTTCCCGAGCGGACGGTATTTCTGGACGGAAGGTTCGACTTCCCGGATCGGTTCTTGTCGCACTATTACCTCCCGGAATTGTGGCCGAAGATCTCTGAAAGATATCTGATAGACTATGCACTCCTCGGTCATGGCCGGGCACCGGATCTGGCCGGGCTGATCAGGATGCTCTATCTGAACAAAGACTGGGTTCTGGTCTACTATGATGAAATAGCAGCAGTCTTTGTCCGGGATCTACCGAAAAACCGGGAGATCATTGAAAAGTTTCGGGTGAGGTTCGACACGACGGAAGACGAGGCCGCACACGGCATGCCCCGCAAGAACCTCTTTGGTGTGACAGATCTTCCTGTGGCCCGGTTCCAGTTGGCAAACCTTTACGCGACCCTTGGCCTGAACCAGCGAGCAATCAAGATGTACGAGGAGTGTGTGGAGATATTCCCAGGGTTTTGGGAGGCGCGGTCCAACCTCGGGGATCTGTATCGCAGGGCCGGCAGGCCAAAGGAATCGCTGCAACAGTACAAAATGGCCGTGGAAGAAAAGCCGGGCTTTGCAGCGGGCTACGCCAGGCTCGGAGAGACCTGTGCTGCCATGGGCATGTTTCCGCAGGCCGTTCTGGCGTACAAAAAAGCGCTAAAGAGAAATCCTGAACTGGCCGCAGCCAATCATGGACTCGCGTTTGCCTACATCCAGATGAAGGACTATAAGGAAGCCGCAAGGCAGTTCAAGGCGATTCTGAGGCTGAACCCTAATGACCGGATGGCCAGCCGGATGCTGGCCCACTCCCTCCGTATGGCTCCGGAAAAGAGATCTGGCCGGTGACACTCATTCGTCCAATAAGACTGAATGGATACATTGAAATCGTTGTCCTTGTATCGATCCTTGGTGCATACGGTCTTGCCACATTCAAGCGCAATTTCGTTTGGAAGACCAGTCTGACGCTGTGGTCGGATGCGGTCAAAAAATCACCACAAAGTGCCAGACCGTATTTTGCACTTGGTCATAGCCACAACAAGACCGGCGACTATGACAAAGCCATTATTTTTTACAGGAAGGCCCTCGAGCTTGATCCCTGTTACACCCACGCCCACAACGGCCTGGGGGTTGTCTATTACAATCAGGGATTATACAAAAAAGCCATGGAAAAGTACCGCGACACCCTCAGGATAGACCCGAACTATCTCAGGGCCCGGTACAATCTTGGGATTATTTTTCTCAAAGCGGGACGAATTGATGAAGCCATTGCTGAAAACAGAAGGATTGTTGAGTCAAGACCGGCCAATGTTGAGGCGCGTATCAATCTTGCCGCTGCCTATGGCTTAAAGGGGCTGACAGACCTGGCGATCGTCGAATATCAAAGAGCGCTCGAGTTGGCCCCTGGCAACGCGGACATCTACTATAATCTCGGCGTCGCGTTCAGGAAAAAGGGGATGTTTGACCACGCCTTGAAGTTGTTCGAAAAGACAGTAGAATTAAAACCGGCCGACGTGGAGGCCCATCTTGGACTGGCGAATCTCTATTTGTACAAGGCGAGAAACAGTGAGAAAGCCCTTTCTCATTACCGGAAGGTCTTGATTATCAAACCGGGACATGAGGAAGCCAAAAAGATTAGAAAAGCCATATCCATGTTAAGCGCGTCAAAAAGGGAGTAACAGGTCTTGTCAGGGATAGCCTTTTCTCCTTGGTCTCATCCCCTTCAACATCAAGCCTTACTCATGTCTTGAACCGAGGGCCCTGGCCTTTCTGATCTTCTCAAGTGCCTTGTCATACAAACCTTTTGAGCCGTAGGCCACGCCCAGATTGTAATGGGCATCGATGTGATCGGGGTCGATCCGGATAGCCGTTTCGAACTGTTCCACGGCCTTGTCTGTCCATCCCTTCTCAAAGTAGCACACTCCCAGGTCGTTTCTAGCCGGGGCATAGTCAGGCTTGAACTGAACGACCTTGGCGTACTGCACGATCGCATCATCTATGAGACCTTTTTCTCTCAAGGCAAGACCCAGGTTGATATAGGCCTGAACATATTTCGGATGATAAGGCTTCAATTCCACAGCTTTTTTGTAGTGTGCCATAGCCTCCTCTATCAACCCTTGGTCCTTGTAAAGCAATCCGAGGTTCACGTGAACCATGGCATAATCCGGGTTCAGATAGATGGCCTTTTGATACGCAATAACAGCCTGATCAGGCAAGCCTTTTTTTTCATACGACAAGCCCAGATTGTAAAGGGCCTGAGGAAAGATATGCGAATCCAGCCTGAGAACCTCATTGAACTCAGGTATGCTCTGATCATACAACCCTCTTTCCATACATGCAGTGCCAAGCCTGAGGTGCGGCCTTGCCTTGCGCGGCGATTTGCCTACCACATCAGACCAGAGGGAGAAATTATCCTTCCAGACCGAATTGCGGTGATGGCTGGCAAGGCCGTATCCGATGACAAGGCCGAGCATCAGCACGAACTCAATGTATTTCAGCTTAGAACACGTTTTCACAAGCATGCTTAGACATTGTAACCGGGAATTGACCGTTCCGTAACCCTTCACACCCTATTTCCCCGTGCCATTTTGAGCGGAGGGGTATGCCATTTCGACCGAAGGGAGAAATCTTAAATGATCACTGGGTCTTGCTATTACCGTGAAATTGCTGACTCAAAATTCGGACTTCAAATCATTTACACCCGGAGTTGAGGCGTAAGCTTTTCAGAATCCCTGCCGATCAACTCCGGTCAACGCTGGGACGCCATGAACGGTTACATCCCTTCCTTACGGAATAAGGCGAAAAGCAGCTTCAAAGACCGAACACGAGGAATGCGGCGCCGAAATCACATACCAGACCGCCAACCCGTATCAGTTCGAGCATGGAGCAGTCGTCGCCCTGATCTGCTGGAGCCTTTGCCGGGCGTGGTGATCATGAGGATTTATCCTCAAGGTCTCCTCGAATTCCTTGATCGCTTCCCGGTACATTCCCCTGCTGCTATATGCCACTCCTAGGTTATAATGAATATCCGCATTGTCAGGAACGAGGTCCAGTATCCTCTTGAATTCAGCTATCACCTTATCTGTCATTCCCATGGAGCCATAGGCAGACGCAAGATTAACACGTGGCTCTACCTGGCGGCACTCAAGACTGATGCTCTTCTTGAACTCGGCGATCGCCTTACCAAGCAACCCCTTGTTGACAAGATCTGTGCCGAAATTGTTGTGGGTCCTCGCCTTACGGACGGATTTATTGACCACATCGCGCCATAGCAAAAGGTCGTCACACCACACAGAATTTCGCTGATACGTTGCAAGGCCAAAGACTGATACAAGGGCTGTTAGCACCAGAAACTCAATATATAGATTCAGCTTCATTGGTCCTATCGGTTTCATCGGTTTTGAGCCAATCAAATGATCCAACCAATGGAACTATACATAACGTCATAAGCTTTCCCGCTTAAGGCAGCTCTCTGCTCTCCACCTTCTGCCGATGGCCGGGAATTGAGGGCATTTCTCCGTTTGTTCCCTTAACAGTCTTTTTCCATTGTTGACTTGAGCTAAGCCTCTTGGCAATTCTCATCTCTTTGAAGGCCATATCATATTTCCCTTTTGAACCGTACGCCACTCCCAAATTATAATGGACATCGGCATGATTGGGATCTATCTGAATGGCATGTTGAAATTGGGAAACGGCTTTGTCCACCCATCCCTTGTCAAAATAGCAAATACCAAGATTATTATGTGCGTCGGCAAAGTATGGATTTACGTTTAATGCTTGCTTATGTTGTGCGATGGCCATGTCTTGTTGTCCCTGCATGGAATAGGCTAAGCCAAGGTTAGAGTGAGCACGGGCAAAGTCAGGCTTGATCCTGATGGCACGTTTAAATTCCCGGGCAGCTTTATCGGCCCAGCCCTTGTCAAGATAGCAAATACCCAGATTGTTATGCGGCTCAGCCAGATTCGGGTTCAAGGCAATACTTTTTTTGGCAAGCAGAATAGCCCGGTCAATCAAGCCTCTTTTTTCACAGGCATCGGCAAGATTGTTGTACGGCCTGGCCTTATTGGGAGACTTTTTGACCACATCCGACCAAAGTGATAATTCATTTTTCCAGACAAGGTTTCGCTGGTGGGCAGCGGAGGCGAATACAACCACCATGCCTATGAGCATCAAGAATTCAAAATATCTCAACAAATTCATAATTCTCACGATAAGTAGAATCCGCTGGAAGGTCAAGATTAGAATCTATGGATAAAAAAGTACAGGCTATTCAATTTCATGCCGCTCTCCCAAGCCTCAAGTTGGATATCTTGCTGATCATAAGGGCCACCAACAGGGCAAATCCGACAGAGGGCAGGTAAAGGCGGTGTTCAAAGATCACATCGTAGATGACGACAAAGCTTGAGGTCACTGAGAGGGTGACGAAAAACCAGATAATGCCAAAGGAAAGCAAGCGGGAACGGCGGTATACCCAGATGCCAGAGACCACGATGGCGGCAAGGAGGATAAAAAAGAGGACTGTCGGAAGATCGATACTGCGGGTAATCGGCCAGTCATAGTCGAGGTTGAGATTGGTCGGGATGAAAAGGAGCTTGATGTAATAAGGGATCACATGAAGCTGGGTCAGAAAGTATTGCCAAGAGGTCATGCCTTCGCCAGATGGCATAGGTACCTCCTTGGCATAATCAAAGGAAACAAATTTTTGCAGGCTCGATGCGCTCAGGTAGACGGTAACAGCTATGGTAGAGAACATAGCGAGATGGACCTTATAACGGTCTTTCAGGATCTTCCAATTGCCGCTGGATAAGAAGTAGAAATCATAGATCAAAAGGGTCAGAGGAAGAGTGGCTGCTATCTGCTTTGTCCCCATCCCAAGGCAGGACGCAAAAAAAGCACCCAGGAGAAGCAAAGAGCGAAGAGTTCCTTGTCCTCTGTCCTCTGTCCTCTGTCCTCTGCCCTCTGCCCTGAATGCCTGAATGAACAGGAGAAGGGTCAGTAGATAGAATGTTGTAGCCAGAACCGAGGATCGGCTGATAATGTAGGTTACGGCCTGTGTTTGAATCGGGTGGGCAATAAAGATCAAAGAGGCATAAAGCGCAATCCTGTACGACGTTTCCTGGTATTTTTCTTTCATGGATGGAAGGTTGGTCGTCCACAGGAGGATGAAATAGAGCATAATCCCGTTTGAGATATGGAGCAGCAGGTTGACCAGGTGGTAGCCAAAGACATTGAGCTTGCCAAAATGGTAATTGATCGCCAATGTAAGCTCCAATATGGGACGGCTTGAAGAGAAGATTTGCTTTAGATCAAATCTGTGGATGGCATAGTTTTCCACAATGGCATGCTGATCATCAAAGTGAAATGAACAGTCAAAGCTGTTCGAATAGATAGCCGCGGCCACGATGCCTATTAGAAGGACAGCCACAAGATGTTTCTTTGCGCCCGATAGTGCCAACTTACTCATCCGGCTCGTTTTCATACACAACCTCTTAATATAGGATTAAGGTTCTCTCGCCCGTTCCTTGCAGTCACTCGAGCCCCCAGAGATCACTTAGATAATTTTCCTTGGCCTGAAACATATCCCGCGGCAGCGGGACGGCACATTGAGCTGAATTCCCCTCCCTGCCCTGTGGAATGCGCAGCATATTCCTCCGGGGTCAGGAATTCAGCTCAAAAACTTTGCGCCCCTGCGGGCTCTGTGAGAGATGAAAAAACTTTTCCTTCATTGAGACCGTTCACATAGTTGGGCTTCAGCTTTCTTTCCGTTGCTTGCGCTCGTCACCCTCTGCTTTCAGGATGGCCAGTTCCTGGGCCAGCTTTCTTACCTGATCGGTCAGGGCCGATATCTTAACCGAGTAATGAAGGGCGATCAACATCAAAAAGAGCAGGCCAAAGAGAAAAAGCGTGGTCGTCGGCAAGACCGCACCAACCAGTTCGGTGATAAACACAAGAAGGTCGTACCAGACCACAAGCACAATTATTCCAGAGCCGGTCAGGAGCCACAGCCAGGAATACTCCTCCCGCAGTTTTCTTCTACGGACCATCTCAAGGATAAAAAGAAATACTGCTATTCCTACTATCAAAGCAAATATCTTCTGTCTGATTGGCATAATTCTCCTCCCAAATAGCCTGGACCTTTTTGATTTACCACAGATAAAGGAGCGTCCGCTCAAGCGGACTTGAGGACTGGCCATTTGGGCCTTGAGGTTGGAGGCTAATAGCGATTCTCAAACAAAATGCCCCTTTCGTATATGTCTCTGTGGTGAACATATTATTGTTTGACGCTACGGAATCACGTGTTGTATAAGATGCTTATCGCATAAAAGGGTGGAATTCAAAAGAAAAATAGCATGGAAAACGAAACTATTGTCATCATTCCTGCCTATAACGAAGAAAAAAACATTGCAGGCGTGATAAAGGGAATAAGGAATGCCATTCCTGATGTTGATATTTTGGTCGTCAATGACGGGGGAGAGGATCGGACAGAAGAAATCGTCCGGGAACTGGGTGAGCGGGTCGTCAATCTACCCTACAATATGAGCTATGGGGCAGCATTGCAGACCGGATTCAGGTATGCTGTGAAGCACGGCTATGGATATGCGGTGCAGATAGACGCAGACGGCCAGCATGATCCAAAGGATATACTTAAACTGTTGAAGGTGGTCTTGGATGGAGAGGCAGACGTTGCTATTGGGTCGAGGTTTTTGGGTGGGGGATCATACGAGGCGCCTGTCACGCGCAGGGCCGGAATGCTAATCTTTGGTTGGCTTGCTTCTTTCATTATTGGTCAGCGGGTGACCGACCCGACATCAGGGTATCAGGCATTGAGCAGCAACGCCATCCGCTTTTATGCCGGCGATTACTACCCTGTGGACTATCCTGACGCTGATGTGATCATCATGCTTCATCGAGCCGGATTAAAGATCAAGGAAATACCCGTGACCATGTATCCGAATCCCGACAACAAGTCCATGCATGCGGGGCTCAAGCCGCTCTATTATATATTCAAGATGTTTCTGTCCATTTTTGTGACCTTACTCAGAAAAGATCCGTTCGAGACCGAGTTACAGTAAGCGGCGTCTTCTTTATCGCAAGGGTTCAAGATTGATCTGTTCCGGCATTGTGTGCTATACTACAACGCAAAACACAAAAGGTATTTTGTAATCTGATAAATTTAAAAGAAGTACTGAGGACGCTGATTCGCCGGTTTCATGAGAACGGTGTTGACTTTGCATTGTCGGGAGGGTTGGCCCTGAGTACTATGGGGATATTCAGATTCACAAAGGATATTGATTTTGTGGCCTATGAAGAATCCAAAGCGACTATTGACGAAATCATGAAAGAACTCGGTTATGAAAAGCAGAACTTCAGCACGGAGGAAATCATTTCCTATGTGTCGCCTCTGAAGGTATTTGTACAGGTTGTTTTTCTTTTGGCAAGAAGAAAATATGCGAGGGCCATGATGAGGCGTTCTAGAAAGACGTCGGTATTCGGTGGTGAGTTTGAGGTGAAAACGTTGCTGCCGGAAGATTTAATCGGCCTTAAGGTTCAAGCAATTTCCAATGATCCCCAAAATCGTTATCTGGTCGACGCCCCGGACATTCAAAGACTTCTTGATTTGCACCAAGATAAAATCGATATGAATCTTGTCAGGGAGTATTTCAGATTATTTGACAAGGAGGCATTGTTAGATGAGTGGCTCCGAGCTATTGAGTGAAGAGGAAAAATGGGAGATGCTCCAAGACGCAAGAGATGCTGGACGAAGGGAACCCTTTTGGGCGGCCCGCTTGAAAAGCCAGGAAGGAAGCATAGATGACTACATCGACTTTTTGTCTCAAAACATAGAACTCACCGAATTTGTTCCTTCAAAGCGGGTTACAACTAACTTTAAACTATAACCAATCTTTGGTCGGCTTGCCTTCCCACACCTGGGTACCAGGCCCTGAATAGCAATGCCATCCGTTTTTATGCCAGTGATTATTATCCCGCAGACTACCCTGATGCTGATGTGATCATCATGCTCCATCGAGCTGGAGGGAAGCTCCGCCAATACCCAGTCTGGAGCCTTCAATGTGTGTAGGGGCTGCCTCCTGGCCAGATATTCTTTTTTATATCATCTATCCAGGCAAGAAAGAAATCCCTCTAAGGCCCCGGCTATTACTGTGGGCTAAGTCACGGAAGAAAACCTTGATGCAACACCGTGTCCTGCTTTAAAGACTTAGGGTACGAAAAAAACTTGACATCGAATTAACAAAATGGTTAAATTTTTTTTAAGAGCGGTGAGACCTTTGTGGGTTCCTGCAGTGGCGTCTTTCCATCGGTCGGACAAGCTGCAGGGCGCAAGCCTACAAGGCACGCTCTTTTTTATTGCAGCCAGAAAATGTCCTTAACCACTTTTCCCTGAAAAATGTTCCACCAACATCTTGTTTTCCTTTCATATTTCCTAAATATTCCATAACAGAACATATCCACAGCCTGAAGCCCTGGAGATTCCTGAGAGGACATGTGACTAATGTCAAGCGGGACATTAGGCGACAGCCGGTTTCTCAGTTGCTTTTCAATGTAGCGATTGAACCGCATGATTTCTCGGGAAGTTTTTCTCCGGTCCATGATAAGGGAAACTCTTGTTTGAGCATGTCCAAAAGGGATTTCATCCAGTATGAGTCGGGCTAAGTAGTTGTAAGTGATTTCTTTTTTATCCTGGAGTTCAGGATACAAGCGGCGTTTGTTAAGCGTCAATGAATAGATGGCAAAACGAATTCCTGAGACTTGCCTGAAAAAGTATTCTTTTACCTCAAGAGACGTCCTGCTGCCTTTTAACTCTGCAACTATGCGCTTTCGCTTTCCTTTTGGGGTAAGCTTTCTCCGGAGCGTTTTTTTAACGGCATTGATGAGGCTGCGATTGTTTACTGGGGTACGAAGGGCCAGAATCGTCACGGTGAAATATTCGGAGGGTCTTTTGTTTTCGAAATCGAAACCGAGGTCTCCGCTTTCATCCAGATACAGATACCACAATTGGTTTCTCCGATTTTGTCAGGTCGTTTCTAATCTTGGCCCTTTTTGGCCTTCTTTTCGTACTTTTTCAGAAGGTCCCGGATGGCCTCTTCAAGAAAACTCAAGGCACTGAATACCACGAGGATGAGAATCGATCAAGAAATCTTATCGACGAGCGCCTGGAGCCCATGGGGTAGGCATCTATTGCCAAAAAAGGGGCCTTCCTCTGTCCGCGGGTCAATCGCTATGAAGGCCCCCAAAAGCCCCGAAAAAGCCCAAAGGCGAGCCCAACCTGTCTGAAAATCACAACTTTTTTGACTTTTGCTTTGTGGGGGAAGTTGACATTTTCGGCCCATTTTTTTATCATCGGGTTGATATTTGTGTTGATATTTTTCCCTTTTTTAGAAAAGGTAGATAAAAAAGGCCGCTCCTGCTGCAACAAATCCAAAATCCGAAATGCTATGGCAGGATACTGATACCAGGCGGTGTGGCCATGAAAACCGGCTACCACGTGAGGCATAAAATGTGAAGCCTATGCTGGTAAAGAAAACAGTTTATTGGATGAACTCAGGCATGGGCTCTTTCTTGGTAGCGAGCAGTTTGTAAGAAAATGGAAGAAGATATTGGAAGGAGAGCGGCATCAAGAAAAGCCCCAGGCACGGGTGGCTCTAAAGGGCCAAGGTATTTCTGTTGTGATCTAGAAGATTTTCTCGGGACTTGGTGTAGAAGATCCAGCTCTGCTGTTGAAGCCACTCAGGAGAGAGAACAGACCGAATCGAGATCTTGCTATTTATATCATTTGCCATCTTGGTCTGTTTACCCATCAAGAGATTGGCCGAGAATTCGGGGTGGGGTACACCAGTATTTCAGGGGCAGTGAAGCGAGGGATTACATGGATACAGACGACAAGGTCAGAAGGAAGGTCTTTAGGCTGTTAAATGATATATGAAGATGTGACCCCCGTCCCTGCCTGTGACCCCCGTCCCTGCCAATATTCCATCATGAGCGCAAGCTTCACTTCGTGTCCAGTATTCCAATTGCGGAGCGGAGCTAAGTTCATCATAACTGGCGACATTGATCATTGCTATGAATTGGCTCAACAACTCTCGGACCTGTCCATTTCAGACGAGAACTACCACGTTTGCACCGGTCAATGCATCAAGGCGGTGACGGTAGTACAGGTTGTAGACTGATGAGTAAGGCCCCTCCTTCCATAGGAGGCTTAAGTATGTCATATCCACTTTTCACTCGCGTGGCTTTACAAAAAGATTTTCCTGAATATCAGCTTCATCGCGGTGATGTGGCAACTATTGTTGACCTACATGAAGCCGAAGACAGCGAAGAAATAGGTTATTCTCTCGAAGTTTTCAATGCTATTGGGGAAACCATCGCTGTACTTGTTGTTGAGGAATCTAAAATAAAGCCATTTTCTTACCGGCTTTCCTGCTGGTCATGCAAAGCTACCAGCGTTCCTGTTATACTAAATTGTCAAGAGTAAAGATAATGACCCCCCCCACTCCTATGCGGGCCCTTACGGTTGGAGCTTTAAGGTTTGAGGCATGGGGCGAATAAATATACGATGACATCATTTAAACCAAATAAACCAAGAATCACCCAAAACAGCCTTCCAAGCTGACGGCGGATCTACGACCTTGAGCGGAAATGGGTAAAAAGGGAACTGGGGTTTGGTTCTATAGTTATTGGATAGCCTCATACCAGGGCCTTATAACTATCCTCTATTTTCTTGACAACAGATTCTAGTCTAAAGTTCTTTAGAACAAACATTCTGCCATTTTCTGCAATCTCCTCCCATTTTTCGGCATCTCTCAACAGGAGAAGAACCTTCTCTGCAAAGAGCTCTGGATCATTGGCTATCAAAATATCTCTGTCCCGTACCGCCTCTATACCTTCATTACCTATGGACGTTGTTACAACAGGGAGACCTAAGGCCATGGCCTCGAGATTTTTCGCTATAATCCCCCCTCCAATAAACAGGGGAGAGACAAAAACAGAAGCCTTTAAATAGTACGGCTCCAGTTTTTCTACAAAACCGGTTACCACGACATCTTTGTCGTTTTTTTGCAGGGCCTTAACCTTCTGATCAGGCATATTTCCGACTATGTAGAATTTAGTATCCGGAATTTCCCGACGTATGAGGGGCCATACATTTTGGTAGAAATATAAGACGGATTCTATATTAACATCTCTGTGCATAGCACCTGCAAAAAGCAGAGTCTTTGGTTGCCGTTCATATCCCAAAGGCGGAATGGGATCCGCGACAGGGTGGGGGACTACAGCAATTGACAAACCATTATTTAGTCTCAAGAGTATTTCCTTATCCTGCCCCGACATCGTAAATATCATATCAAACTTCGCTGTAATATATCTCTCTACCCATGTGGAGGCTCTCCACCTCAAGTAACTAAATGTCCTTTTCAGGATGCCTTTGGAGGCCATATACCTCCTCTTCGCGGGCTTGGTTATAACATCATGGGCGTGCAGGATCATGGGAAGGTTCGTTATGTTCTTAATCAATAATCCGGTCTCCGTATATTCTACCTGGACAAGATCAAAGACCTGGCTTTTTACAAGCTTGTTCGCCTTTAACCCTAAGAACAGGTAAGAGGCTATGATGCGGAAGATTGAAACAAGGTTTGCCTTCTCCGGAGTTTTAAAAGTGAAGAGATCGATACGCCTGCAAAATGTTTCCATCTCATTTACAAATACAACCTGATCCGGTTCTATTCTGGAGAGAAGATGGATTTCATGCCTTTCAGAGAGGGCCTTTATCATTTCGTACACAGATTTTCCCCCTGCATGGCATACACTTGAATAAGGGAAGAATGGGGTAATTATGAGAATTTTCATGGAAGAAGTTGATTTCTATTTCCAGGATCTATTGGTTTACATACAAAATACCATCCAGCGGCAAGCATGCGGGGTAGCATATCTGCAATAGCACAATCCAACATATCCAAGACCCGAAATAGCTTCGACCCTCTGTTAATAATGGTTTGTAAAAGTAGATAATAGAGGACACCAAAACCCAGGTAGCAGTTGGAATTGCGGACGGAAACAATATCTATACCCTCTCTTTTTAGCAATTTGGTGAATCTTAACAAGGTGAAGAATTGAACATGAGAATCTTCTATGTTGGAAGACTGGATACCTGAATCTTCGTTTGCCTTTATTTTTGCCTTCATTGCCCGAATCAGTTCCCCAAGCCACGTGTTATTTGCCTTGAAATGGATGTGATTTATGATTTCCAGAGGCCCATAACCGTTAGGAATTGTAAATAAAAAAACCCCGTCTTCTCTTAAGACATCCTTTAATACATTTAACATCTGTTCAGGTCTTTCCAAATGCTCCAGAACTTCTGAGCATATAATGACGTCAAACCTCTCTGGAAAATGAAGATCCTCTACCTTTCTGCAAAGGAAGGTAACATTCTCGAAGGGATTAAGACGCCTTGCTTTCTCTATAGATTTGATATCCGGATCTATCCCTATAATGCGGTTGCTGCCTAAGCTTCCGATAGAAATCGAGATGTTACCGTTGCCACAACCCGCATCTAGTATCCGTATTTCTCTACCTCTCTTCTGTGTCTGGTCAATAACATGTTTGGCCATGAAGTCCAGCCGTTTCAGGCCGGAAGGTTCTCTATAGTACTCTCCATAACGACGGTAAGGTCTATCTGTTTTCATGATGAGCTTCGACGTTTAATCCTCCACATGTCCTCTACGATAACCATTATGCCTGCCTGGAGCGAGGAAAGATCTGAGAGAGCAAAAATATCTTGAGGCTCATTCTATCTACAAAAGATTCGTTTGTTTTTGATCTTTAACAACAAGTTTTGTAGAAAAAAGTACCCAAAGAACAAAACCTGATACATTTTTATTTTCAGAGAATGTTTGGAAAGGAGTATGTTATCTACCAAATAGTGAATCCCCCCGTAATATTCAGGAGAAGCCTGCTTCCCAAATTCTTGAAGATCCTTAGCATCAACCGAACAGATGGAAATGGAGTGTCGGTACCCGTAATAGCTTCCGTAAAGCTCCCATTTATGCTTGATGCTCTCATCAAGCATTTGATAGACCTTGGTGCCAGGGAAAGGCAACAACACTGCAAACCCAGCAAAATCGGGCTTGATCTCCTTGGCTAATTCCATGGTCTGAAATATAGACTTTTTGGTATCCAGCCTATTCCCAAAGATAAAATAGGCAGCTGTCATAAGCCCGGAATCTTTTGCAGTCTTAAAAGCCCTTTTGACCTGAGGTACTGTTATCTTTTTGTTAATGTCATCCAATACTTCCTGATTGCCTGATTCTACCCCAAATTCAATACCATAGCAACCATGGTCCCTCATCATCGTCATATCTTCGCTATTCAAGGTGTCCACCCTTCCCAGACATTTCCATGGTATAAATATATTGCTTTCTTTTAACCGTACACAAAATTGTCTAAGCCACCTTCTGTTTACTGCAAACAGATCGTCCACAAAGGTGATGTCATTTACTCCATACTTCTCAACAAGCATCCTAATCTCCCCGACTACGTTTTCAGGACTTCTTCTTCTATACGTTCTACCAAAGGTCCCTTTGTAACAGAACGCACAGTTCCAAGGACATCCCCTTGACGATATCATCGGAGCAATCTTTCCGCCAATTTCCATCTTCCTGTTATGATACTGATACCCCTTTGCATAGATAAGATCATAAGCTGCGAAAGGTATTGAATCAAGGTCTGCCATCAATTTCCTAGGCTTGTTTTGTATGACTTTCTCCCCCAATCTATAACAGATCCCATTAATATGCTCAGCCTTTTCTTTTTCCTGTATGGCCTCCGTAAGCTCAGCAAACGTAACCTCCCCTTCACCAAATATTAAATAGTCTATTTCCTTACACTCCTCAATTGTCCTCTCAGGTAAGGCGCTTGCATGAGGACCTCCTACAAATATCAAACAGCCAGGAATATATCTCTTCACATGCTTTATAAATTGATACTGCAGGCGCAGGCCCTGGGTATAGAGGCTGAATCCGCAAATATCAGGTTTAAATTCCAGTACTTCTCTAAGTATGCTTTGAGTAGTTTGACGCTTTGCGGTGCAATCTAAGAAATCAACAATATGCCCTTTTTGCCTCGCTATTGATGAGAGGTATAAGAGGCCAAGCTGAGGGTACTCGTTCTTAGATATGCCGTCCCCAAGGTTTACGAAGGCTATCTTCAAAATGGCTATCACCTCAAATAACTAAACATCTACAATAATCCGAGCACATAACATGCTTGCTTCATATAATTAGACGTCTGGGAGCTTCCACAACTCCTTGTAATCATGTGTCTTTCAATGGCCGAAAGGAATCATTTTTAAATTGCTTTTATTCCTATTAACCCAACATTCCATTATTCCAATTGTGAGCGAAGCGAACTAAGCTCCAAACATACCTTCAGGCTAAAATGTCCAATGTGCGTTCAGCGAAATTAGAAAGTCTTTTTTTCCAATAATCTATTGATATTTTCGCTTGAGACATGATTATTTCGTTCTCTTTTAGGAGTCTATCCAACTTTTTGATATAGCTATCTAAAAAAAACTCATCTGTTCTGATTACAAATTCGTCCATGCCTATACTATTCATTACGTCTATCGTCTTGTTAAACTGGTACTCAAAAGCAATAGAGGGAACTTCTTGCACCCATGCCAGTATGGACGGATGAAGCCTTTGACTAACAACAAGGTTCATTTTGCCCATCATAGAACCCAATTTGCGAGGCTGACTGACCCGGGGAATAATCTCCGCCTGATCTCCATGCTTCATGAAGCTTATGGTCTTTTTAGCTCCCTTTATGTCACTTTCAAATATATTCTCTGTAAAACTAAAAAAAAATATCCTAGCTCTAAATCTTTGGGCTAAGTAGTCCCCTAATGCTGCGAACGTTCTTTGCATGATGTGATTGGTAACATATTGCGGCTCAAATCGACTCATGTTTCTAGTAACCATACCGATACGGAATTCGCCTTCAAAATTCCTTACGGAAGTGGGAGAAAAAAGAAGGGCTGGATCTCCAATAACTTCCACTTCACCATCCTCAATAATACGATTTTGCAAGAGCATTTGTTTTGATACATATCCTCTGACCCCTATCAAGGAGACCTTGGAGAGAATTTTCTTGAAAGCATTCCTACTTTCCTCATTTAATGTTCTCTTCTCCCTTCTATACCCAGCTCCAAAGATAACAATTGGTTTCTCCATTTTGTTAAGCTTCTTGCTCAACTTCAAACTGTCGAAACCCAGAAGTGAACCACCGCCAACAACAACCAGATCGCTTTCGTTGCTTTTTTCAACAAAACCTATGTCAACTCCCTTTTCCCTTGCTTTGTCGAAAAGGGCTTTCTTGATACATTCTCCAATTATGTCATCTGCCAACCCTCCTTTTCCATACCAGCCTAACAAGTATATCTTTGTTGTTTGCCTAAAGCTCATAATCTACATATTCTCCATCATAGACCTTATATTAGAATACCCTTTTCTTCCCAAATACTTTGCTACTTACGTCAGATATTAGGTCCTTGTCTGAACTATCCAAGCCTGCAAGAAGCAACGTAGCCATATATAAGCAGCAAGAGAGTAAAGACACACATCCAATCCTCAACAAGTCAGGCGTATTCCCCGAGAAAATCACAAGGCCCCCAAAGGAAATGAGTCCTGCTATAATAGGTTTGTATATTTTGAGACTATAAGGGTGTATTCTGAGTACATAGACTACTTCTAGTAGGCGTGCAAGGTGATAGAAAACCAAGGAAAAGGTTGTTGCCAACGCAGCACCTAAGAGTCCGTATTTGGGTATAAGAAGGTAGTTTAGTAATACGTTTAGTAGTGCTACAATAGTTGTTATGACCAAAGTTGCAGTTGTCTTTCCCGTCATTATTAACATATTTCCAACTGAACCAACTCCAACATTTACAAGCCGTCCCAAAGACAAAATAAGCAGACTCGAATATCCTATTGTGAACTCCTTCCCAAAAAAGCCCATAATCTCTTTAGACCAGAAAACCATGAGCAAAAACACTGGAAATGCAAGGGTAAAGCTCCATCTCATGACTGTCTTAAATATATGCTCCAGTTCTTTGAGTTCTTTTCTATTGTATAAATCTGATATTACTGGTGCAAAGATAACATTAAAACATACCAAGAATAAGATGAGAAGGATAGAAGTCTTCATAGCTGCACTATAAATTCCCACTTCAGCACTGGTTCTGAACAACCCCAACATGATGGTATCAGTCCATAAGATTACATAGTCGAGAAAGGAGACTAGTAGCAAGGGAAGTGAGTACCGTAAAAGTTTATTTGTCTCATATACCGTTTGTCTCCTTTTTGTAAGGTCCGGAAAGGTTTTTCCAAGAAGGTATAATGATATACCGAGGGCAATAAATGTGGCCATAACATAACCTGCAACAGCGCCACGTACTTTCCATCCTAATGCAAAGAAGACAGAAAGCAAACAGACATTTAGACCCGGCAATACTACATTTCGGACCAGTGCGCTATATTTGGCTATGTAAAATGCCTGGCAGACGGTTAAGGCAAGCGCCATGAGAGCAAGAAATGGTATTGAGATGGCCAAACCGGCCACTATATTGGTAAGATGAGGCTTTTGGAATATTGCCGTTGCAATAGCATTTGAAGAGACAAAAACAACTGTGCCTATGATCAGGCTTGCGATCGCAGTAAGCTGCAAAGCTCGAACAACTGTGCCTTTCACTCTAGCTTTATCTCCCACCCCTCTATAGATGGAAACATATCTCAATACACCATTATCCAATCCCATTTGGGACAGCGCACTGGAAATACTTACAAGCGATAAACCGAGCACGAAGAGGCCCAGGTAGCTTGGACCCAAGAATTTAGCCAAAAGTACGTGGTATATATATTGAGAGGCGCCCCCGAAAAGCATGCCGACAAAGCTTATTCCCGCACCTATGGCAACTTTGGGGAGCTCCGGTTCCTTAAAATTTGTTGGGGCGCGGAGTAAGTTTCCACTATTCATGACCAGATCCTGTAGGTGAGTTTTACAACTTTTGAGCGTGGATCTTTAAGCCATCTTAGGCCTGCTTACAAAGATTGATCCTCAGGATAAAGTTACTATCGACTCTAAGAAGTTGGTAGTATTTTGATATAAACCGGGCAGCACTGATCCCATGTTTTGCCCTAGGGAATGCCCACCAGAGAATAACACAAGGGCAAGTGTCAGACATTCTTTCCTTGAGGCTGTAAAGCCTTTTTCGGATCTTGATATGTTCTTTTTTCGTAAAAAAGATGAGCAGGCAAGGCCTATATGTTATTCTCTGTTAGTTTGACAATTTCTGGTCCACAAAAAAGTACGATCCCCCCACCACTCATCTTTCAACGCCCCGGCCAGCAACAGTAACCCCCTTGCATCTGGCAACGAGACATTTTGGGAAGCCTTCACTTCGGTTCCAGTGATTCTGCTAAGGTCTGAACAATGAGATCCGCCTCCATGTTGCAAAATTTGCGCCTTGCGGCTCAAAAACGGGCCGATACGTAAATTATTCTACAACTTGCACAACGGTCACTGCCCTAATGCGTTGACCGGTACAAACTTGATAGTTCTCATCCGAAATGGATAAATCATGCAATTGCTGAGCCAACTGATAGCAATTGTCAATGTTGCCAATAATGATAAAATCATAGGAGATCTTATCCTTAAGCAAGCTGACTTTCTTTACAGGGAAATTGAGCCATTTTTTACCAGCTTTTGAGTCGTCAAGACCGGCACCACATGCCTTTCTCACACGCACCTCACATGCTCACACGATCTCACATTACACCTCATGCAGTCGAAGTTGATGGCAAATTAATAGCCACTTTCAGCTTTATCTCAAGTTCTTCGAAGCATATACGGTCACCTATTAAAGGGCGGGCATGAGAATTAGATAAATGCAGTGAGAAATTTATTCACAGGCATGACCCTTATTCCTTTATGCATACGCTCATTCCTGCATTTTTTAACAACTTGATAATTATAAGGTATGGATAATTTGTCTTTAAAATAAAATAGATTTTTAGACAGGCTTGAATCGTTATTCTTAACTTCTACGGAGAACCAGGGCTTGTTATCACAGGAAACCAGAAAGTCAACTTCTCTGCCTGTTGAATCCCTCAGAAAAGACAGAGAAACCTTAAACCCTTCATACGAATAAAGGAAATTACAATATTTTAACAAATGAGACGCGACAAAATTTTCCAGTTTTTGTCCATCTTCCTCAATGACTGACCAGTCCCACAGATAGAGCTTCTTTTCTTTCCTGACCGCGGCAATCTTTTTGGACTGGTACGGCGGAATCCTGAAGCAGTAATAAAATAGCTCAAAGGTATCCAGCCAGTTTGCAACGGTTCGGAAATTAACCTGGAGATCTTCCGCCAGCGAATTGATTGACAGGATCGAGGATGTCTTTTCAGGGAGAAGTTCGGATAACAATGCGAGGTTGCCAAAATCCCTGATCATGGTTAAATCACGAATATCCTCTTTGAAAAACCTTTCTGTCCTTTCATTATGCCATCTTCGTAAAAAACGATGATTTTGTTTTATTAAAGGCTCGGGAAATCCCCCGAATTCATAAAGCGCGGAAAAATCTTCAGGATTTGGGCTATCATGAAAGGCAAGCTTATTAAACGGTTTTATGCCAGGGGCCAAACTGTTTAGTTCCGCAATTGAAAAAGGATGCAGGGTGTAATAATGGTATCTGCCCTGAAGGGAATCTCCTCCGCGGCGGTAAATGTTCAGGCGGGCGCTGCCGGTTAAAAGAAACCGGTACTGATCCTTGCAGGTATCATACTCACCCTTTATCCATGTTTTCCATTTGGAATGCTTATGAAATTCATCCAGGATAATCAAGTCGGAATCCGGCGGCCATTCTCCTTTTAAGGCGGCACGCCTGTCCCTTA
>Ga0114922_10001026_pt1 | contig 26618 bp, 14 predicted proteins | sample AartaG_FD_100975 | JGI IMG/M metagenome (GOLD analysis project Ga0114922, IMG submission 100975) | Deep subsurface microbial communities from Aarhus Bay to uncover new lineages of life (NeLLi) - Aarhus_00045 metaG | ecosystem: Environmental > Aquatic > Marine > Oceanic > Sediment | place... | reverse complement strand
CGGACGTGACCGGGCGGACGGAGGCCGATCCTGCCGCGGAGGCCCTGGCGCGCAACATACTGCGGTATGTTTCGGATTGGCAGCCGGCGCCTCGGCGCAAGGGCGTCTACGTGGGCGAGCCGTCCGGACGGAGCTACCTCGAATCGGCCGGTCTCTCGCTCGCGGCTTACGAGGGTGGGAAGCTCTCCGACAGCCAGGTCCTGATCGTCGGGCCGGGCGGCGGCAAAGAGCTCGCCGACGATGCAGAGGCCATTGCTGACTGGCTGCGCGACGGCGGGCACGTGCTGGGCATCGGCCTCAGCGAGGAGGATGCGGGTGCGTTCCTGCCCCTCGACGTCGGCATGAAGAGGGCGGAGCACATTGCCGCCTGCTTCGAGCCGTTCGGTGCGGGCTCTGCGCTGGCGGGCGTCTCGCCGGCAGAAGTGCACAACCGCGACCCGCGTGAGCTGCCCCTTGTGTCGGGCGGGCTCACCGTCATCGGCAACGGCGTGCTGGCGGCGAGCGAGGACGGATCGGTCGTTCTCTGTCAGCTCGCCCCCTGGCAGTTCGACTACTCCGGGGAGAAGATGAACGTCAAGCGCACTTTCCGGCGTGTCTCCTGCCTGGTGACGCGCCTGCTGGCGAACACGGGCGCAGCGGGGCAGACGCCGCTGCTCGACCACCTCTCCCGGCCCGTCGCGGAAGGCGAGACGCGCTGGCTGGACGGCCTTTACCTCGACGATCCGGAGGAGTGGGACGATCCCTACCGCTTCTTCCGCTGGTAAGCGGCACGCGAACGTCTGCCAGCGAAGCATTCGGAGGTGATGATGCCGCACAAGGGACCAGAACCCGGCGACCGGGCCGTCGACGGTCTCCTGTCGCCCCGAGTCCTGGCCGAGATGGGGGCCTTCAGCGGGTCCCCCGCGCTTCCGGCGGGCTGCGACGTCGCGGGAGACTGGAGCCAGACGTACCGCATATGGGGCAACAGCGGCCGCTTCCGGTTCCAGAACAAGGACATGGGCTACCTGAGGATCGACCGGAGGAGAGACGGCGAAGGTCTCACCTTCCAGGTCGATCACGTGCTGGTCAACGCCGACGGCATCGAGAACACGGTGAAGGCCGGGATCCTGTGCCGCGACGACGAACTGGCCTCCCCTGTCCGCTGGCGGCTGGAGACCGGCTTCACCGACGCGTCCCGCTGCCCTCGTCCGGAGCTGTCCCTGACGCTGGAAGGATCGGTCGAGGACGGGCGGGTCTTCGAGACGTGTCGCGGGAGCCGGCGCGAACTCGATCTGTCCCCGCCGTTCACTGCAGACTGGTGTCTGGTCGACGTCGTCCAGCGCTGGGCCGGCCAGAGGATCGAGTTCACGCTGCTGGAGGGCCTGACGAAGGTGAAGGCCGGCCACCATCTCGGCAGTATGGGAGCCGGGCTGGCGGCCAAGCTGGCTGCGGACGGCATGAGACCCAGGTGCGTATACGAGATCGGCCACGCGATCCTGCCCCGGCAGTACTGGCTGGACGATGCCGACCGCGTCGTCCTGATGACCTCCAACTCGGTGATGTACGTCCTGGACGACGAGGCGATGCAGAGGACGGAGGAACTGACCGTCGACCTGATCAGGGGAGGAGTTCACTATGAATACTGAGCCGAGCATCCTCCTGATCGTCACGGATCAGCAGCACATCGATACGATCTCTGCGTTCGGGAACCGGCACGTGAGCACGCCGGGCCTCGACTGGCTGGCGGAGCGCGGGACGGCGTTCCGGCAGAGCTACTGCACCTACCCCCTGTGTTCGCCGGCCAGAAGCTCCATCTTCACGGGCAGGATGCCGAGCGAGACGGGCGTGTTCGGGAACGGGAATAACGTCCGCACGGCCATCCCCAATCTGGGGCAATGGATCGCTCGGCACACGGACAGGGAGCCGGCCTACTCCGGCAAGTGGCACGTGCGCGAGCCGCACACGGCCTTCGTCCCCGGCTTTGACGTGATCGCCAGCGGCATCAACTGCAAGGGCCAGGAAGGCGACAAGAGCGTCACTCAGTCGTGCGAAGACTACGTCCGCAACTACGACGAAGGGAAGCCCTTCTTCCTGGCCGCCATGTACACGCAGCCGCACGACATCGGCCTGTGGACGAGCTACAACTTCAGGAATCGCCTCGGGTTCCCCTACCCGGAGCTGCTGGACGATCTGCCGCCGCTGCCCGAGAGCTTCGAGCCGACGCATGAGGAGCCGGCGCGCTATCGGAAGCGTCGCTCCGGTTCCGGCCCCGTGGACCAGGAGCGGGCGGAGGCCTACTGGCGCTACTACGTGTGGGGCTACTACCGCCACGTGGAGATGGTGGACGCGGAGATCGGCCGGCTGCTCCAGGCCGTAGAGGACGCGGGCGGGTCCGAGGACACTCTCATCATCTTCACCAGCGACCACGGCGAGGGCATGGCCGAGCACCAGTTCAGGACGAAGCACTTCCTGTACGACGCGGCCGCGAAGGTGCCCCTCATCATCAGTTGGCCGGGCGTGCTGCCCGAAGGCCGCGAGGAGACTGGCGAGCTGGTCTCGGGGCTGGACCTCTTCCCGACCATCTGCGACTACTGGGATCTGCCCCTGCCGGAGAACGTGAAGGGAGTCAGCCTGCGGGCGCTGCTCGAGGACGGAACGCGCCTGGACCGGAAATATGTCGCCGTCGAGTGCCACGGCGGGAGCGGCCAGGCGATCCGCAGCGCGGATTACAAGTACATCGCACACAACGATGACCCGGTCGAGATGCTCTTCAACATGCGGGAAGATCCGGCCGAGACCCGCAACCTGGCCGGCTCGACAGAACACGCCGATGCGCTGCGGACGCATCGCGGCTACCTGAAGGAATGGCTGGAGGGGCTAGAGGTCGCCCCCAGCGTGCCTGACAAGTACCGCTGGTCGCCATCAAGGATTTCGGTCTGAGCCTGACGCGACAAGACGTCTCAGAGGGAGGGACAGCAATGGGCCCGGGTTCCTGTAGTCCTATAGTCATCGGATTGGTTTCTTTCCTGCTGTTGTCTGGGATGCGGGTGCAAGCGGCAGATCGCGGGGGCAGCGATGCGCCGCTTCCCCCGGGCGTCAGAGTCGTGTGGGATCTGACGAAGGCCCAACGGGAGACCACGCCCACGCGGGAACGCGTCTGCATCAACGGCTTGTGGCGATGGCAGCCGGCCGAGAGCGGATCCGATCAGGTCCCCGTCGACGGCTGGGGCTACTTCAAGGTGCCGGGGCCGTGGGCCGGTTCCCTCCAGGGCGGGGAGCAGACGCTCTATGCCCATCCCACGTGGGCCAATGAGGACCTGGGCCGCATCACCGCTGCCTGGTACCAGCGGGAGATCGAGATACCGGCGCACTGGGCCGGGCGGCGGATAGCCCTTTCGGTCGAGCACTTGAACTCCTACGCCGTCGTCTACGTCGACGGCCGAAGGCTGGGTGAGCTCTACTTTCCCGGCAGCGAGCTGGACATCACGCCCGGCTGTCGCGAGGGCGCCACGCACGTGCTGTCGCTGCGCACCGTGGCGTTGCCCCTCGCCGCAGCGGTCTTGTCCTACAGCCAGACCAACGAAGCTCAGCTCGTCAGGGGGCGCGTGCGGCGCCGTGGCCTCTGCGGCGACGTGTTCCTGGAGGGTGTCCCGGCCGAAGCACGCATCGACGACATCAAGATCGATCCTTCCGTGCGCAATTGGCAGATCACCTTCGACACGGCCCTTCAGCTCGAGCCCGGCGCCCCGTGCTCGCTCCGGGCGCGCCTGCTCGACGGCGAACGGGAGGTGAAGACGTGCACGAGCCGGTCCTTCACGGCTGCCGACCTGAAGGACGGCCGCTTCGCGTTCACCGCGCCCTGGAAGCCGGAGAAGCTCTGGGACCTGCACACACCCGAGAACATGTACACGCTGAAGCTCGCGCTCTTGGACTCCGAGGGCAATCTGCTCGACGCATTTCTGCCGGTGCGTTTTGGCTTCCGGGAGTTCTGGATCGAGGGGCGCGACTTCTATCTGAACGGGTCGCGCGTCTTCTGCCCCATCGTGCCGTTTGAGAACGCCAACAGGGGGCTCTACGAGGCCAGTTATGAGGCAGCGCGCGAGACGTTCCTGACCCTTCGGGGCATGGGCATCAACACCGTTTTCACGCACTACTATAGCTGCCAGCCGGGCGTTCATTCGGCCCTCGGGGACGTCCTGAGGGCGGCTGATGACGTGGGGATGCTCATTTCGCTCTCTCAGCCGCATCCGGGGAACTACGAGTGGGACGCGCCGGATGCCGACGAGGCCAACGGCTATGCCCGCCATGCCGAGTTCTACGTGCGCGTGGCTCAGAACCATCCCTCCGTGGTCATGTACTCCATGAGCCACAACTCCACCAGTTACCATGGCGACATGGACCCCGACCAGATCGGCATGGACGTTACGCCGGAGCGGACTCCCTGGTCGCAGGGCAACATGGAGCGCGCCCTGCGGGGGGAAGCCATCGTCAGGCGCCTCGACCCGTCCCGCGTCATCTACCACCATTCGTCCGGCAATCTGAGCGGCATCTATACGAGCAACTTCTACCTGAACTTCGTGCCCATCCAGGAGCGCTCCGACTACTTCGAGCACTGGTCGAAGGAAGGAATCTTCCCCGCCGTGCTGGTCGAGTATGGCCCGCCGCTGCCGCCCACCTGGACGATGTACAGGGGATGGTATAAGGGCAAGAGGGCGTTTCTGCAGGCCGACGTTCCGTGGGAGCTCTGCACGGCGGAATGGAGCTCGCAGTTCCTGGGCGACGGGGCATTTGACTTGACCGAGAAGGAAAAGGCCGACATGCGTTTCGAAACCGCCCAGTTCCGCGCGGGCAGGACATGGCAGCGGTTCGAGTACCCCCACCGTTTCAACTCCAGGGAGTTCGACATACCCAACCGCGTCGACGTGCAGGCGATGTACATCAAGGACAACTGGCGGGCTTACCGTACCTGGGGGCTCTCCGGCCCGAGCGGCTGGTCCTATGATCGCTTCTTCGTCATCCCTCCCGGCTTCACGGCCGAAGACAGTCGCCCCGAGGTGAACTGGGAGGCGCTGCAGAGGCCCGGTTACAGTGTGGACTTCATCCGGGGCCAGCCCCGGATGTCCGACTGGGTGCCCAACAGCGCCGGTGATGCGTTCCTTCGCAACAACCAGCCCCTGCTCGCCTACATCGGCGGCAAGCCCGAGCGCTTCACCAGCAAGGATCAGAACTTTCTGGCGGGCGAGACCGTCAAGAAGCAGCTTGTCATCGTCAACAACACCCGCCGGACGGTCGAGTGTGACTGCTCATGGTCGCTCGACCTTCCGGAGCCGCAGGGCGGCAGGGAAACGGTTGCTGTTGAGACGGGCGAAGTGGCGCACATCCCCTTGCGCATCCCGCTCCCGTCGGGACTGGCGCCCGGCACTTATCGCCTGACGATGACCGTGAAACCGGATTCAGGGCAGGTCCAGGAGGACAGCTTCCCGATCCACGTGCTGCCGCTTGCGCCCGCTGTCGCGGCGGGGGCGAGGATCGCCCTGTTCGATCCCCAGGGCGAGACCACGGGGTTGCTGGAACGCCTCGGCGTTCAGCGCACTTCCGTGGGCGCGGACGCGGACCTGGCGGGATTTGACGTTCTGGTCGTCGGCAAGGGCGCCCTGACGCTGGACGGCCCGGCGCCGGACATCGGGGGCGTCCGTGACGGGCTGAAGGTGGTGGTCTTCGAGCAGACGGCGGGCGCGCTGGAGAAGCGACTCGGATTCCGCGTGCAGGAATACGGCCTGCGGCGGGTGTTCGCGCGCGTGCCCGACCATCCGCTGCTTGACGGGCTTGCGAACGAGCACCTGCGCGACTGGGCGGGAGAGGCGACGCTTGTGCCGCCGCGGCTGGAGTACGAGATGTGGCGCCAGCACGGCCCTTCCGTCATCCGCTCCGGCATCCAGGTCACCCGGCCGTGGCGCGCCGGCTGCTGGGGCAACGTCGCGTCCGTGCTCATTGAAAAGCCGGCGCGGGGCGACTTCCTGCCCGTCGTTGACGGCGGGTTCAGCCTCCAGTACAGCCCGCTGATGGTCCATCGGCAGGGCGGAGGGATGGTGCTCTTCTGCCAGATGGACGTGACCGGGCGCTCGGGGGCGGAGCCGGCTGCGACGCGGCTCGCCGCCAACATCCTGAACTACGCCTCGGGCTACGTGCCTTCTCCCCAGCGCGCCGTCGTGTACGCGGGTGAAGCGGCCGGGCGGCGTCACCTGGAGGAGGCGGGGCTGACCGTCGGCAACTACGGGGGCGGCAGGCTGAGTTCCGAACAGGTGCTGGTCGTCGGACCGGGCGGCGGACGGGAGATGGCTGCACGTGCGGATGCAATCGCAGAATGGCTGGCCACGGGAGGTTGCGCGGTCTGCCTCGCCCTGAGCGGGGCCGAAGCCGGCGCGTTCCTGCCGGGCCCCGTCCGGACGAAGAAGGGCGAGCACATCTGCACCGTTTTCGAACCGCCCGGCATGGGCTCCCCACTTGCCGGGGTTGGTCCTGCCGACGTCCACAACCGCGACCCGCGCGAGGTCGAGCTGGTTTCGGACGGCGCCGACGTGGTGGGCAACGGCGTGCTGGCATTAGCCGAGGGCGGCAACGTGGCCTTCTGCCAGGTGGCGCCCTGGCAATTCCCGTACGAGCAGTACTACAATCAGAAGCGGACGTTCCGGCGGACGAGCTTCACGCTTTCGAGGGTGCTCTCAAACATGGGCGTTCCGAGCGAGACGCCCCTGCTCGAGCGCTTCTCCAGCCCTGTCCGTGCGGAAGAGCAGCGCTACCTGGACGGCCTCTATCTGGAGCAGCCCGAAGAGTCCGACGACCCCTACCGGTACTTCCGCTGGTAGCCGGGGAGGGGCGGCTCGCAGGCGCTCGTCACGTGTTGCCGAATCCCGACACGGCCCGCGCCGTGATCGCCTCAGACTCACCAGCCGAAGGTGCGATACGGGTCGTCGAACTCCTGGGGCTTGTCCAGGTAGAACCCCTCGAGCCAGCGGCCTTCGGTTTCGCTCGCGCTTACCGGGCTCGAGAAACGCTCCGCGAGCGGCGTCGAGCCGTCGCAGCCCATGTTGCCCAGCACGCGCGTGACCAGGCAGCTCACGCGGCGGAACGTGCGCCTGGTGTTCATCTTGTCGGCGGAGTGGTCGAACTGCCATGGGGCGAGCTGGCAGAAGACCACGTCGGGGTCCTCCGCAACGGCAAGCACCCCGTTGCCGATGATGGTGGCGCCGCCGGAGACGAGGTCCACCTCCCTTGGGTCCCGGTTGTGCACGTCTGCCGGGCCGACACCGGCAAGGGGCGAACCCATGCCGGGCGGTTCGAAGACGGTGCAGATGTGCTCGGACTTCTTCGTCCGGATGGGGGACGGCAGGAAGCCATTGGCCGCTCTTCCGTCCAGCCCTATCGCGAAGAGCCGCCCGCCCGCCTTGAGCCAACTGCGCACGGCATCAGCGCTGGCGGCGACGGCGCCTCCGCCGCCGGGCCCCACGACGAGCACGTCGGCGTCACCTAGACGCCCGCCCCCGTAGCCCGCCACGTCAAATCCTGCCTGCTTCAGGTGCTCCAATCCGGCGTCCTCCCCGGAGTAGAGCACCTTGCCGCGCGGGGCGGGCGTGTACGCGGCGGCGTAGCTGATGATGTTGGCGGCCAGGCGGCGCGCGGCCGGGTCAGGCTCCGACCGGCCGGTCACGTCCATCTGGCAGAACAGCACAAGGCCGTCGCCTTCGCGGTACTGCATGAGGGGGCTGTACTGGAGACTGAACCCGCCGTCGATGAGCGGCAGGAAGTCGCCCCGGGCCGGCTTCTCGATGAGCACGGAGGCCACGTTGCCCCAGTTGCCGCACCGGTAAGTCCGCGTCACCTCGATGCCGCACCACTTCTTGAGCAGTTCGCCGGTGCGCTGTCGGACCTCAAAGTTGTCCAGGCGGGGAGGCGTAACGGTGGCTTCGCCCCGCCAGTCGCGCAGGTTGGCGTGTTCGAGGCCCTCAAACACCGGATGGTCGGGTACCCGCTCGAACACCCGCCTGAGGCCGTATTCCTGCACGCGGAAGCCGAAGCGCTTCTCCAGCACGTCGGCGGTCTGCTCGAACATGATCACCTTCAGGCCGTCGCGCACCCGCCCGATGTCGGGCGCCGGTCCGTCCAGCGTCAGGGCTTCTTTGCCGACGATGAGCATGTCACAGTTGCCCAGGTCCGCGTTCGCCTGGACCGGCTCGCATGCCAGGCCTACATCCCTCAGTAGTTCGGTCGTCTCTCCCCGGGGGTCGAACACCGCGACCCTCGCTGCCCGCCGAACCGGCGGGGCGGGGGCCAGCACGTCCACCTTGAACGCGTCCTCCTGCGCCTTGCCCGAGCTGAACCTAACCGACGCCGTGAGTTCGTATGTGCCCGGTTTCAGGTCGGCCGGCAGGGAGAACTGGAGCGGGATTCGCTCCTGCTGCCCCGTCTGGATCGTGACGGTCCGTTTGCCGATTTGCGGCTGCGGCAGGTCCAGCGACCACGTGCACTCGCACTCGACCGTCTCGCGGGAGTTGTTGATGATGATGAGTTGCTTCTGGAAGCTCTCGCCGGGCAGGAAGTTGTGGTCCTTGGCCGTGAAGCGTTCCGGCTTGCCGCCGATGTAGGCCAACAGCGGCATGGCATTTCGGTAAAGGGCCTGAGCGGCCGCGCCGGGAATCCAGTCGTTGCGTTCGAACGCACTGATCATGGTCGCGTAGCGGTCCTGAATGAAGTCCGGACTGAAGCCCGGCCGCTGAAGGTCATCCCAGTCTACCTTGAAGTCCTGTCGCCCCTGGTCCACGCCCTGGCGCAGCGACCAGAAGTTGGTATAGGTGAACTCGTTGAAGGCCGAAACGCCCCAGGTGCGGAACGCACGCCAGTTGTCGGTGATGTACATCGACCTGACGGCGAGCTTGTCCTTATGACCGCGCGTGGACCTGCCGACTATGGCGTAGGGGTAGTTCCACCGATACCAGGTCTCGGCGGTCTGCCAGTTGTTGGCCTCCCAGCGGAGGTTCTCCTTGTCCCGCTCGCTCAAATCGAAGGCCCGATCGCCCAGGAACTGTGCGTTCCACTCGCCCACGCAGAACTCCCAGGGCACGGGGCTGCTGCCGAAGGTCCTCCGGCCTTTGTACCACCCGCGGTAGGTGGTCCAGTCCAGGTCGTAGGGGGTGTCGTACTCGCATAGGAGCAGAGGCTTGACGCCCTCTGTGGCCCAGTGCTCGAACCTGTCCGACACCTCCTGGATGGGCGTGAAGTTCAGGTAGAGGTTGCTGGTGTGCATGTTCCCCATAGTGCCGGACGAGTGGTGATAGACCACGCGCGTGGGGTCGAACCCCTCCACGATGGACTGGACGAGCAGGCCGCGCTGGGCGCCCCTGTCGCGTCGCGGGCCGATCTCGCCCCTTTCATTGTGCCTTCCGTCCAGAAGGTCGGGATTGGAGGAGCCCCGGTAGCTGAGGGAATTGTGGTTCATGGTGTACATCACGACCGAGGGATGGTTCTGGGCCACGCGCACGAAGAACTCGGCGTGGCGGGCATAGCCGTTGCTCTCTGCTGCGTCCGGGGCGTCCCACTGGTAGTGTCCCATGTGCGGCATGGAGAAGGCTATGAGCATGCCCACGTCATCGGCGGCCCTCAGGATCTCGCCGTAGGCAAGGTGCGAACCCGGCTCGCAGCCGAAGTGGTGCGTGTGAACCGTGTTGATCCCGAAGGACTGCAGGCGAAGCATGCACTCGCGCGCCGCGTCATACGTGGCCCACGCAGTTCCAAAGATGGCGTTGTGAGTGGACCCGAGGAAGATGTAGAGCCGGGTGCCGTTCAGGTAGAGGTCCTTGCCGTCGATCCAGAACTCGCGGAACCCGAAGCGCACGGGACGGTAGACGTCCACCACCTGGCCGGCGTCGTCCAGGAGCGACGTTTCGAGCGAGTACATGTTCTGCGGCGTGTGGATGTCCCAGAGCTTATCGGGCTTCCAGTCGGCCGTGAATGCGAAGCGGCCCTCTTTCAGGTCGGCCGAGCCGAACGGCGCGCTGGTGAACTCCTTCACGGTGCGTGCGCCGTCCTTGACGCGGGCCTGCAGCACGTAGCGGCCGCCGGGCTTCAGAGCGCCGAGCCCCGTGTCGAGAGTGATCTGCCACTTGCGCACGGACGGGTTCACCTTTACGTCTGTGAACCTGGCTCCGCTCGGGGTGCTGACCAGGAAAACGTCCCCGCACAAGCCCCGCCGCGCCACGCTCCCGCGCCCCTGCCTTGGCGCTCCGGTGTCGCTGAAGACCGCCACGACGTCGGACAGAGGCATGGCCGTGACGCGCACGGACAGCACATGCCTGCGGCCCGGACGGCACGCCGAGGTGATGTCCGCTTCCCCGCCGGGAAACAGGATCTCCCCGGCCTTCTTCCCGTCGATGAACACGTCCGCATAGGAGTTCAGGTATTCCGCGCGCAGGGCGATGCGCCTTCCGGCCCAGCCCTCGGGGATGGCGATCTCGCGCTGGTACCATGCCGCTCTGACCTCGCGGAGGTCCACGTCCTGCCAGGTTGGATGGGGGTAGAGCGTCTGGGTCTCCTTCTGGATGTAGGAAGTGGGGCCCGGCCAGGGCCCGGGGACTTTGAAGAAGCCCCAGTTGCCTGCCGGGACGGTCTCAGCCGCCTCCTCGGCCGGCTGCCACCGCCACAGGCCGTTTATGCAGACCCGCTCGCGCGTTGGCGTCCCCTCGCGCCAGGCTTTCTCCACGTCCCAAACCGCCTTGACTCCCGGGGGCAGGGAGGCATCCGCTTGAGCATTCACAGTTCCCTCCGTCGCCCAGACCATGGCCCACAGAATGCACACGGCAAGCACACATCTTCGGGATCGCCGACCCATCGGAGCACTCCTTCCCTGCATGAAAGCCCTCGCCGGACTCGGTCTGCCCGGCCCCAAACCACGTCCATCATACGTCCGGCGCCCCAGGCCGGCAACAGAACGCCCGCCCAACACGCATGCTCCCACGATGGCGCGGGGGCTGAAGAGTGTGACGCGACGGGCGGCCACAGGCGTGAGCACCTGCCGTCAGCTCGCGACGACTTCGAGGATGCCGTCCTTGTCCAGGCCGGCCAGGCCGAGCTTCTCCAGCGTCCGGCCCGTTTGCCAGTAGTCTTCCTGGCAGACGACGGAGCCGATCGAGACGATGCCGTCGATCAGCGGCGTCGGCACGCCGGCCACGTTGCCCAATTGCGAACGGGGCACCAGGCCGAACGGGAGATCCTCGGTGATATAGCGATCGTGCACGGTGCATGGGCCAAGGATGTCGGCGATCACACCCGCCGTGTCGAACGGCGCGACGAATTCCACGCCCATGATGCTGCACGTCGTGCGGAAGTCGATGTCCCGGTACTCGGTCATGTCGAAGTCCAGCGCCCGGGCCACGCGGCGCGACTCCCCATAGACCTGCCGAATGACGCGCGCGACCGACTCCGTGATGCCCTCGCGGTACATGTAGAAGTCGCCGCCCGAATACTCGATGCGGCCCGTGTTGAGCAGCGAGCCCGGCGGGTGCACGATGGGATTGGCGTTGTTGAAGGCGGCGGCCAGCACGTGCTGCCCCGGCGCGATGCAGGGGAACATCCGGTGCAGCTCCGCCACGGCCTCGGCGGTGCGGCTGCTCGGCACGGCAGCCGCGACCACGTGCGGGGCCACCAGAAGCAAGTTGATCTTGCCCGGTTCGACCAGGCGAGTGCCGTAGGGCAAGGTGCTGGTCTCGAGGATCGTCACGCCGCCCAGCTTCCCGGCGTCCAGCAGCATCTGTCGCAGGCGCAGCGAGCCGAAGTCTCCCGCCCAGACGACCACCTTGTGGTCGTCGCGCAGGTGGGACACCATGTCCTGGAAGAACGTCTCGTGGCCGATGGCCGGCATGACCACGTTCACCCATTCGGCTTCGTCCAGGGCTGCGGCGATGTCGGTGCCGACCCGATGGATGGAATAGGTGCCCTTCGGGCCGATGCCAACGGCCTCGATGGCCTGGGCGCTCAGCGTGGCCTCGAACTTCGCCGCGAAGTCAGGATGCTCGCACAGGTGGACGCTGTGGCCGCGGTCCGTCAGGTCCACCGCCATCATGTGTGCACCGGCGCCACCGCCCAGAACGGCAATCGGCTTCTGGCTCATCGAGTTCCTCCCGGTGCTTCGTTCCATCTATTTGGGTGGACCGGGGATGACCGGTTCCGCGCCCCACGGTCCCTCCACGGAAGTGGCTGGGAAGGGAAGGCCGGGCCGCACCGGCGGCCAGCCGGGGAACGCGCCAAGGTTGATCAGGTCGTCGTGGCGCTCGCCTTCCATCAGCAGCATCACGGCGGCCGTGATGCCGTAGTTGAACCCCACGCACGGCTCGCCCCAGTCCCACGTGATGCGCGTCGGGCGCGCGTGCCGGGCGTAGAAGCGCGACATGGTGTGGCTGCCCCACGCGGACATGTGGCCCACGAAGCCGGGCATCCACACCTCGCGGCCGGGCACCCACTCGTAGCCATGGTAGATGTCGCTGAAGCTCTCGGGGCAGATGTTGGAGGCGCAGCACAGGCGGTAGGGGTTGCGCCCCAGGACGTAGTGCACGTGCTCCTGGGCCAGATGGCGGAACTCCTCGCGGCCCGACAGCTTCCACGCCATGGCCAGTTGCATCGCCACGCCGCCGGCGCCGGCCGGATTGGTATGCCAGCCGTGCGGGCAGACCGACACGGCGTAGGGCTCGCGCGTCACCATCTCGAACAGGGCGGACAGGCCGTCGACGAAGCGGCTGCGGAACTGCTCCTGCAGCGCCGGGTCGCCTTCGGGATCGAGGATGTAGGCGAGCCAGGCCCAGTAGGTGGCGCCGTGGAAGCCGCTGTCCCGCCAGCCGCCGTCCGTGTCGGCCAGTTCCCGCACGAGATCGTGGAAGCGCTCCTCGCGAGTCGCCCGCCACAGCGCGGTCGCGGCCCACATCGTATCGCCGGGATAGGCCATCTTCTCGCCCTCGCGCGGGGCGGGGCGGTTGGCCTCGGCCCAGTCCCAGGCCCGCAGGGCGGCGGCCTGGAAGGCGGCCGAGCCCTCCGCGTCGTAGGGCTTCAGCAGGTGGCCCATCATGGCCATGAGTCCGCATGTCTGCAGGTGCGTGCTGTAGCGGAACCTGTCGTCGCGGATGTAGCGCGGATCATCATCGTTGGCCCAGCCCTTGCCGGATCCTGCGATGGGCGACCCACCGCCCCGCTTGCCGGTCAGCAGGTAACCCATGCACCGGCCGTCTTCAAGTTGCATGTCGCGGTAGTACTCGCCCTGCCAGCGGGCCTCGTCCAGGAAGTCGGGGATGCCGTTGCCGCTCTCAGGCAGGTTGAGCTGGCCGTCGAATTGTCTCTCCCGGCTCATCTCCCAGGCCAGCATCATGGGCGCCAGGCGGTCCGTGTGGGGGAACATGCGCGAGTCGCCGGCGTCGACCCAGCCGTGCACGACACGGCGCTTGTTCGACTCGTCGCTCGCCAGGGGCACCGGGTCCGTGTAGCAGGGCTCACGCGCCCACTCGAAGGCAACCTTCGCCGACAGGCCCGTGCCGCTGCGCTGATACATGAAGAACCGCGCCAGGTGGTAGAAGAGGTAATCGTAGACGCGCTCATCCACGAAGAAGGCCACCGAGCATCCGACGCCGGGCACCTCGACCACGTAACGGCCCTGCTCGTGCACGGGCGTGAACTCGGCCGCGTAGATCCACTCGCCGTAGAGCCGGGGCTCGAAGGGTGCTTGCAGCGTCAGCTTGCCGCTGAAGACCGGCTTGCCGACCGGCTCGTCGTCGGCGTCCGCCGCGCGGACGACGAACAGCCGCCCCTCCAGGTCGAACAGGCGACTGCCGCAGACGAAGGCGATCTTGCGGCTGTCGGGCAGGTAGCCCACGTGGTTCACGCGCACGGGGCCGCGCTCCGGTTCCGGGCCGTCGGAGCGCAGCACGATGTTGTCCAGGTCGATCTGGAGCTTGCCGGCGTATCCCTCGCCCGAGAGCACGAGGCGGTTGGCGGTCACCAGGCGGGCGCCCTTCACCTCCCAGTCCAGGTCGGCGACGGGCACGACGACGTGCTGCCAGTCCGTTGTGTCCTTCAGGTAGGGGTCGAGCGGCGTCGGCTGTGGCCTGGTCGTGCCGCGTCCGTACGTGCAGCAGAACGACACCGCGAGCCCCTTGCTCCTGGCATCGCCGCGCAGATCGAACTCGATGGTGCCCTGTGGGCGGTAGCCCCAGGCGTCGAAGAAGGCCCTGGGCCGGCTCGTGCTGCCGTACGGGGGCACCAGCTCCGGCGTGATCTCAAGTCCCCAGGCGGGGTCGTCGCCCTCGATTTGCAGGTTGAGTCGCAGGCCCAACTCGCCGTCCTTGGCTGCCTCTTTCGACGGCAGGTTCTGCTCCGGGTTCTCCAGGCCCGTCACCTTTCCCCGCGGGACGTAGCTTCCCAGCAGACCTCGCGCCTCGCCGTCCGGGTTGCCGCGGCGGAGCTCCTCCTGGAAGAAAACCAGCGTGTTCAACCGCGTGGCCGCGGCCACCTTCGCCGGAGTCCATTCGTCCCCGGCGGCCTGGCCGAGGGCCGCCCGGCCGGGCACAAGCATCAGGAGCACCGTCAGCACGTAAAACGCACGCACCATCGTCTTCACCTTTCTGTTGACCGTTGTGTCTTCTGCCGACGCTAGCGGACCGGGCCCGGCACCACCGGCTCGGTGCCCCAGGGCCCGCCGACCGGCGTCGGCGGGAAGGGGAGGCCGGGCCTGTAGGGCTTCACGCCGGGAAACGCGCCCAGGTTGATCAGGTCGTCGTAGCGCTTGCCGTCCATCAGCATCATGCAGGCCGCCGCGAGTCCGGAGTTGAACCCGATGGCCGGCTCGCCGAAGAACCAGTTCCATCGAGTCACGCGGACGCACCGTCCGGCGAAGCGCGACAGGTTTCCGCCCTGATCGACGGACATGTAAGCGGCGTAGCCGGGCATCCAGGCCGTGCGGCCGGGGATCCACTCATACATGTTGAACGGCGTGCTGTAGGTCTCCTCGGCCACGTTCGAGATGTCGCACAAGCGGTAGACGTTCCGCCCGCAGAAGTAGTGAATGTATTCCTCGGCCAACTGCCGGTATCTGTCCTGTCCGGTCAGCTTCCAGGCCGTCAGCAGCAGGTAGGCGGTCTCACCGATCCGCCCCGGGCAGTGGTACCACCCGTGGGGGTCGACGGCCACGGCGTAGGGATCCTGCGCAGAGAGGTCGAACAGCACGTCGAGCTGGCCGGCGAAACGCCGGAGGAACTCCTCACCGATGGCCCGTTCCGCCCGCGGGTCGAGCACATAGGAGACCCAGGCCAGCGGGGCACTGTCGTCCTTCCAGGCGTTGCTGTCCCAGCGGCCCTCGGTATTCTTCAGGTCGCGCACCACGTTGTGGTACTTCTCCTGGCCGGTCAGGCGCCACATCTCGACGGCCGCCCAGAGCACGTCGTCCTGCCAGCCGGGCGTGCGCCCCGGCTCGGCGTTGGGCACGTTGCGTTCGGCCCATTGCCATGCCCGCAGCGCCGCGGCGGCGAGGGCCTCGGACCCCTGCGCGTCGTAGGGCTTCAGGATTCGGGCCATCGCGGCCATGCAGGCGCCGATCCGCACGCTGCGGTCATACTGGAGCCGCCGGTCCAGTATCAGGCGCGGGTCGGGATCGTTCGCCCAGCCCTTGTCGCGCCCCTTGTCCGGGTTGCTCCCGCTCTGCGTGGATGGCATGATGTAGCCGATGCAGGCGCCGTCGTCCAGTTGCATCTCCCGGAAATACTCGCACTTCCAGCGCAACTGGTCCACGAAGTCGGGCACGCCGTTGCCGCTCTCGCGCAGGTTGAGCTGGCCGTCGAAGTGCTTCTCCTGCGTCATCTCCCAGGCCAGCATGAGCTGGCCCGTGTCGAAGTCGTGGGGATAGACGCGCGCGTCTCCGGCGTCGATCCAGCCGTGCAGGACGCGTCTGGTCTTTGTCCGGTCGCTCTGGAACGGGATGGGGTCGGTATAGCACGCACCGCGGGCCCACTCGAACGCGTTCTTCTCGGGCAGCGCGCCGCCGTTGCGCTGGTACATGAACATGCGGCTCAGATGGTAGAACAAGTAATCGTAGACGGCCTCGTTGACGTAGAACCCGACTGAGCGGCCGACGCCCGGGACCTCCAGCACGTAGCGCCCGGGCTGGCGCAAGGCGCTGAAGTCCGCCTCGTAGACCCATTCGCCGTAGATCCTCGGTTCGAATTCCGCGCGCAGCTTCAGCGTGCCCCGCACCACCGCATCGCCGGTGGGGGCGCCGTCCGGACCCACCGCACGCACCTGGAACGGGCGCCCGGCGATGTCGAAGAGGCGGCTGCCCGCCACGAAGGCCGCCTTGCGGGCATTGGGCAGGTATCCGACGTGGTTCAGCCGCACGGGCCCGCGCTCGGGCTCGGGGCCGTCCGAGTGCAGGACGATGTTGTCCAGGTCGATCTGGACGCGGCCTGCGTAGCCCTTGCCCCCGATCAGCACGCGGCTGGCCACGTGCAGGTCGCTCTTCGGGTCGCTCAGGTCCATCTGTGCCAGAGGCACGACGACGTGCTGCCAGCCGTCCATGGCGCTCAGGTAGGGATCGAGCGGCGTCCACTGCGGCATCACGCTCTGTCGGTTGGGCGCGTAGAGCGCGACGGCCAGCCCCTTGCCTCTGGCGTCCCCGCGCAGGTCGAACTCCAGCGCGCCCCTGGGCTGGTAGGCGTAGGCGTCGAACAAGTTCTTCGTGCGGGCTATGGAGGCGATGGGCGGGTTGATCTCTGCCGCGATTTGAATGTGCCAGACGGGGTTCTCGCCCCTGACGTTCAGGTCGAGGCGCAGGCCCAGCTCTCCCGTCCTTGCGGCCTGGGCGTTGGGCAGGGCAGTGGCCGCTGAGCTGAGGCCGTCCACTTCGCCCGAGACGACCGCGCTCCACAGATACCACCTCTGAGGTCCGCGCGTCGTCTCCCGTGTGGTGCTCTCCTTGAAGAACACGATGTCGCTCAGCCGCGTGGCCTCGGCCACCCTCTCAGGGGTCCACTGGCTCTCGGCGCCATGCGCCGGCGGCGCCAGCGCCACGTACAGAACGGTCACCACCATCAGCAGAGCGCAACACCTCAGGACTGACATTGAGCGTCCTCCTGTGGACACACCTGTAACGTCACAACGCAACCGAAACGGATGTCGGCGAATGCGGGCGGCCATTATAGCACTCGCCCCGCAGACAAGCACCTGCTGACGAAATGGCGGCGTGCGGGCCAGACGCGCCGCCGAAAACGGCGCCCCTGCCTGCCGCGCGTCAGGCCCCGGCCCTCAACCGGCTTCCACCCAGATCGGGCTCGACCACGCCATCTGGCCGTCCGCGCGCGTCAGGCGCACGTAATAGCAGTCCACCGGGCTGCTGCCTCGATCCTCCAACCGCCACGACAGGCATCCGCCACCGGGCCGGGCGGAGGCCAGCACGTGACCGTTGCGAATGACCTCGGCCCGCACAATGTCGACCTCGCTGGCCGCATTGACGAGCAGATTCCTCGATCCGCGGGCCCGTATCTCCGAGCCCATCGGGTTCCCGTTGATCGCAAAGCGCAGCAGCATTCGGACGTTGGTCGTGGCGAAGACTCGTCGCTGCCGAAGCGCCTCGAAGACGGCGGCGCGCGTCAGCTCCGGCGCCCACGCGCCCATGATGCCCTGGCGACGCAGGAGCCGGTACTGCTCGGGCTCTCGCTGAAGGTTGTGGAGTTCATCGCCCGGGCGCCCGTCGTGGATGTCCCCGCCGCCCACGAACCCGAACCGGTAGCCCCGCTCGAGCGCGTCCACAACGTGCTGCCCCTCCTTCTCGCCGCCGTGGGAGCGGATCGGGAACGGGTTGCCCGCGCTCTCCGGGCATTCGCTGCTGCCCCAGACGGAATGGATCTCGACGAGCCGCTCCACCTGCGGATCGTGCCCGAGCGACCAGTCCACACCCATCTCGACGTTGGCCGAATGGTGTGGGATGACCAGTGCCGATTCCCGTCGGGCCACCTCGTACAGGTGGTCCAGCCGCCCCTGCTGGGGGTCGTTGCACCGAAGGATCGGCCCCCGGTCGCCGGGGAAGTAGACGTTGCGGTGGCCGAACCTGCGGCTGGTCCACTCCTGCCCGACCAGGGCGACGAATGCCCCGTCTTCGTTGAAGTCGTTGACCACCGCCGCGGAGTACTCCCACTGCCGGTCGGTCAGGGATTCGGAGTGGTCCGAGACGGCGAAGACGTCCAGGAAGCTCTCGTCCCGCGCGAAGGCGTGCAACTCCTCCGGGCAACGGAGCCCGTCGCTGAGGAAGGTCTGGCAGTGCAGGTCGCCCCAGAACAGGCCCTCCTCGGGCGGCCCGTCGCTGACCTCTATCGGATTCGACAGCGCTTCGATTCCCGAGCCCGGCTCGCGGACGCGGACGCACTTCAGCCCGGGCGTCAGATAGCGGAGGCCGTGGGTGCGCGCGATGGGGCGCGCGTCGTCGGCATACGGACCCGAGGCGCCCGAGAAGGAGAAGCTGCCCGGGCCGTCATAGCCGTCCCCGCCGTCGAGTTCGAGCGTCCCCTCGAACTCGGGGAGGACGTTGTCCATGTAGGAGATGCCCCGGGGGGATCGGTTGTAGCGGCCGGCAACGGCGGGCAGCGGCCCGTAGCAGGATGTGCCGACCTCGTAAGGCTCCGTCAGGACCTTGACCCCCAGCGTGAACTCGCGGCCCATCTGCACGGTGGAGGGCGCAACGAGGAACAGTCCCGTAAGCTCCATTCGGTGACCTTCCTCTCCCGTTCAGGGCACCAGCCGTCGTTCGCGCCACCATTGGCGCTTCGCCAGCGACATGCCTACGGGCCAGCGCCTGCGATTGGGTCGAGGGCCTTAAGCGCCTGGCGGAACGCTTCGTTGCCGAACCGGCGGTACTCCTCGGCGGTCACCCCTGCCCAGTCGATCACGGGCCGGTTCAGCTTCGCGCGCATCTCCTCGGGAATGCGGCCCGTTCGGGCCAACTCCTTTCCGGCGTCGCGAAGGGCGGCTCGCAATGCTCTGAGCGGTTCCGCCAGCTCCGGGGCGCTCTCCATGTAAGGCAGGAACTCGCCCGCCGCCATCACGATGGGCTGCGCGCCGAACTGACCGAACCTGGCCTCTAGCGCAGCGAAGTGCTCCTGCTCCGGGAAGCCGCAGTTGCAGACAACCACCCATCGCCAGTCCTTGCCCTTATGGCGCGTCGGGTGTGTCGTCGTTCCGCCGCTCTCGGTCAGCCACGGCTCGACCAGCGGCAGCATGCGCTCCAACATAGCCTGAACGCCGGCCGGCACGCTGTTTATGTAGAGCCCGAAGCCGAGCACCAGCACGTCGCAGGCCAGCATGCTCTCATGCAGTTCGGGGCCGTCGTCCTGCTGGACGCACTTGCCGGGGGTCTTTGTCCAGCAACTGAAGCATCCCGTGCAGGGCCGCACGTCCATCTCCTGAAGGCACAGCTCTTCCACGTCCGCGCCTCCTTCGCGCGCGCCCTCCAGAAGCGGGGCGAGCAGCCGCCGCGTATTGCTTCTCCGCGCGCGAGGACTCCCGTTGATCGCAAGTACTTTCATACTTCGCTTCCCTCCCGTGGCCGGGTCAGCCCCCGGCCCGCTGTCGCGTTCTCACGGAGTGACGCACCGGTGCCGATCAGAGCACCGAGAGCGCGGCCCCGCCCGCCGCAAGTGCCAGCAAGGTGATCATTGCGGCAACTCCCTTCAGCCCTCCCCGGGTGTTCTCAGGTCTCACCTCGCGCCTCCTCCGAGCAGCCGGGCGGTCGGAGTAGTCGTTCATGCTCAAGCCCGGCGACGAGAGACGCGGCTCGCTCCTCCGAAGTTGCCTCCGGCTACGAAGGCTGGATGGCCGCTTGCGCCGTCCGCAGCGCAGAGCGCCTCCGGCCGGATCCGGTACCGCCTCATGTTGACGGGGGGGCCAACCTGACGGCCGTCCCGTAGACCAGCAGCTCGGCAGCACTGCCAATCACGCTGGTGGTCATGAAACGGACGTTGACGACAGCGTCAGCGCCGAGCTCGACCGCTTCCTGGAGCATCCGCTGCAGAGCGACATCCCGGGCCTTGCCCATCATCTCCGTGTACTCCGTCAGCTCCCCGCCGAGAACCAAGCGCACCAAGGCGGAAATGTCCTTTCCCAGCCAGATGGCATAGATGGTGTGCCCCTTAACCAGGCCGAGGGCCTCGGTCACCTCACTTCCCGGAACACGGTCAGTGTTCTCCACCAGGATATCGGGGGTCTGGCTCTCGACGTCCGGGCCGGCCAGTCCCCGTGCGTGCGAGCGCCGGTCCAAGGCAAGGGAAACGAGCAGAACAGCAATGCCGCCCAGCAACGAGTACACGGCTCCCCTGACCCACCAGGGCAGCGGCCCGCCCACTGCAGGATCGTTGACGATTGTGACATACCAGGGGACTACCACGAAGACGATGGCGAAAAAACCCAGCACGAACGCCAGCGAACCCAGTCGTCCTATCCATCTCGTCATCGCTTGCCCCTCCCTGCCACGGTGGACCTCCACGTCTACAAGGTCTCTCGCCCACTTCACCGCCGTCAGGATGGCAGCAACTCGAGACCGGCGCGTTCGCCGAGTCAGACCTGCGCTCGGCGGCTGCCGTGTGAGACGGGATTGGGCCGGGCCTTCCTGGCGTGATTCTACAGCGTCCCCGCCGGATTGCCAGCGGAACGTTGCCTGGCCCCGGGCGTCCCCGCCTCTTGTCGCCCGGCTCCAGGTTCGAGTCTCACTCGTCCTGCGGCGTCCCGGTCGCCTGCTGCATCTCCCTCCGGCGAACAGCGTAGTCCGCCGTAAGGCGCAACGCAGGACGGGCCGCTGTACGCGGTCATGCCATGGTCGACGAAGGGCTGGCGATGGGTCTAAGCCCGTTCGGCAGGCACTTGCGGCCCGATGTACTCGGTGGCCGCGATCACGTCGTCATACCACATCTTAATGTCCGTCACGTCCCGGCGGTTGTGGGTGTAGATGCCGAGATCGATGCGGTTCGACTTGAGCCTCTCCACGTTCCTGAGCCGCAGGTTCGGGAAGTCTGCAAGTAGTCGGCCGTCCACCCAGAAAGCGATCCGCCCGTCCCGATCGCCCGGCACGTTCGCCTTGACCATCAGCTCGTAGCAGTGCCAGCCACCCCGTTCGGGGACGAAATCGGGCCTGGGGGCAAACTGCTCGCCGAAGATCTGCCGGCTGCCGGGGAACACCCTCCCGGAGGGGAAGAACTGGTCGCCCCAGCGGCCGCCCTGGTCCATGTGGTAGACGTAGACGACCAGCCAGCCCGGCGACGGTATCTCCTCGCTCGGGCGCCAGGTGTCCAGGACGACGGTGAACTTGTTGCTGCCGTCCGCGCGCACTCCCGGGCAGGCCTGGGGCACGCCGGGCGGCCTGGCGGCGATGCCGCCGCCGTTGTGCGCGCCCCCGTGGAAGAGCTCCACGTCCTTGCCGAACTTCGCATAGTAGCGCAGGAATAGCGTGTCGCATCCATCTTCGAAGTACTTGCCCACCCCGGCGCCTGCGGGCAGGCCCGTGCCGGGCCGCACGATCGTCATCTCCAGGGCTTTGCCGCCGCCGTGCACGTTCTCGGGTTGGTCCGTGATGACGCAGTCACCTCCGGACGTATCCCACTTCTTCTCATCGCCCTTCCGCCGGCCGCCCGGCAGGCGGCCGCTCTCCGTGGTCTCGAACCCGTCGGCGAAGACGACCGCCGGGTGTCGCTCGATCTCCCGGTCGCCGGGATGCGTGGCGGCAATTCCGGGGCCTTCGGACAGCTCTGCTGGCATAGACGTTCTCTCCGTCAATGGCTGAAGGCTTCTTGCTGGTCACGTGCTGCTGTCTTGCTGCAGACGGCGCGACATGATATGGCCTCCGTTCCTCCGTGGCAAATCCCTCCTCCACTTGAGAAGGCGAGCGCGCCGCCGTATCATCGCGGGCCTTCGTGGCAGGACCATCCTGCGGGCTCCCGGCGGAGCCCGCACGCGCATGTGACAGGAGGCCGACGAGAGATCACGATGAACGGTGATGAGAGCAGTGACGCCCTGAGTTCCCTTCGACGCCTGAAGGACAGCGCCGGCGGGTTGATCGCGGAGGCCATTGCCCCCGTGGAGGAGGCAATCCGGGAAATCGGGGTCTCATTTCGCGCCTCGCACTACGCCGAGGATTGCCGCGACTGGGACCCGGATGGCTACGCCCTCTACCAGGCGCACGCCGGCCGGTTCGTCTTCGCGATCGAGGTTGCGGAAGGCAATCTGAGCGAATACTGCCTCTGCGCGGCGCAGGGGCCGGACGGCCAGCACGGCCTCTACGTCTCCATCTGCGACTACCACGTGGAGGACGAAGAGCGCAAGGCCGAGGGCGGGGAGAAGGAGGTCATGCATCGGGCGGTGATCGACAGGATGTACCTGGCCCGGCCCGAGACGCTCTCCCTTTCGTTGCGCGCGCAGATGCTGGACGAGCTGAGCCAGGGCAACTTCCTCAGGGCGTACCGGCATTACGTGGAGCAGGACCCGGAGGAGCGGCCTGAGGACGGCGTGTTCCGCTATTGGCTGCCCAAGAAGAAGGCGTAGGCCGTGCCGGTCGGCGCCCGTCGTGTCCAGCACAATGCGTTCGGAGGGATTCGGGAGGTGGGCGGATCATGAAGTTCAGCAGCGGGTTCTGGAGGCTCCGGCCGGGCGTGCAGGGCCATTATCCCGCCCGCGTGCACGAGGTCGAGCGCCGCGAGGGCGAGCTGATCGTCCATGCCTCGACCCAGCCTTCGCCCGAACGCTGGGCGACGCTGAACTGCCCGATGCTGTCTATCAGCCTGTCCTCGCCCGCACCGGACGTCATCCGGGTCCGGCTCACGCACCACGCGGGCGGCGTGCAGCGCGGGCCGGCCTTCGAGATCCATCAGGCGCCGACCAATCCGGAGATCACCGAAACCGAGTCGCAACTGACCTTCCGCAGCGGCGAGCTGACCGCCCGAGTCCGGCGCCGGACGTGGGGGATCGAGTTCCTCGGCGCCGGCGAGCCGCTCACGGACACCGGCTTCCGCAACATGGGCTGGATGACGGTGAGCAAAGGCCCGCAGGACGCGCGCACCTGGCTCGATGCCGAGGCGCAGCGCACGGCGTACGTAAAGGAGGAGCTTCGCCTGGGCGTCGGCGAGTGCATCTACGGCCTGGGGGAACGCTTCACGGCCTTCGTCAAGAACGGGCAGGCGGTCGAGATGTGGAACGCGGACGGCGGCACGTCGTCCGAGCTCGCCTACAAGAACGTGCCCTTCTACCTGAGCAATCGCGGCTACGGGGTGCTGGTGAACCATCCGGAGTGCGTCTCGTTCGAGGTCGGCTCGGAGAAGGTCTCGCGTGTCGGGTTCAGCGTGCCCGGCGAGGCGCTTGAGTACTTCGTCATCTACGGTCCGTCTCCGAAGGAAGTGCTGGAGAAGTACACGGCGCTGACGGGTCGCCCCGCCATGCCGCCGCCCTGGTCCTTCGGGCTGTGGCTCACGACGTCCTTCACGACCGACTACGACGAAGGAACGGTGACGGGCTTCGTCCAGGGCATGGCCGACCGCGACCTGCCGCTGCACGTCTTCCACTTCGACTGCTTCTGGATGAAGGGGTTCCACTGGTGCGACTTCGAGTGGGACCCTGACGTTTTCCCCGACCCACCCGGCATGCTGAAGCGGCTGAAGGAGCGCGGCCTGCGCATCTGCGTCTGGATCAACCCCTACATCGGGCAGCGGTCGGCGCTCTTCGAGGAAGGCCGCGCCCGGGGCTACCTCCTCAAACGCCCCAACGGCGACGTGTGGCAGTGGGACCAGTGGCAGGCCGGCATGGGCCTGGTTGACTTCACGAATCCGGACGCCTACCGCTGGTTTGGCGACAAGCTGCGCGCCCTGGTCGACATGGGCGTCGACTGCTTCAAGACCGACTTCGGCGAGCGTATCCCGACCGACGTCGTCTACGCGGACGGCTCGGACCCCGTGAAGATGCACAACTACTACGCGTTCCTCTACAACCGTTGCGTCTTCGAGGTGCTGGACGAGAAGCTGGGCCAAGGGGAGGCCACGCTCTTCGCGCGCTCGGCCACGGTGGGCTCGCAGCGATTCCCCGTGCACTGGGGCGGCGACTCGAGCGCGAGCTACGAGTCGATGGCCGAGACGCTGCGGGGCGGGCTGTCGCTCGGGCTTTGCGGGTTCGGCTTCTGGAGCCACGACATCGGCGGCTTCGAGAGCACGGCCTCGCCCGACATCTACAAGCGCTGGATCGCTTTCGGCCTCCTTTCGTCGCACAGCCGGCTGCACGGCAACAGCTCCTACCGCGTGCCCTGGCTCTACGACGAGGAGTCCGTGGACGTGCTGCGCCACTTCGCGAAGCTCAAGTGCCGGCTCATGCCTTACGTCTACGGGGCGGCCCGCGAGGCGCACAAGAGAGGCATCCCCGTTCTGCGCGCGATGGTGCTGGAGTTTTCCGACGATCCGGCGTGCGCCCATCTGGACCGCCAGTACATGCTCGGGCCGTCGCTGCTGGTCGCACCCGTCTTCCGCGAGGACGGCGTCGTGGAGTACTACGTGCCGGCGGGCGGCTGGACGCACTTGCTTTCGGGGCGGGCCGTCGATGGCCCGCGCTGGGTGCGGGAGACGTGCGACTACCTGAGCCTGCCGCTGCTGGTGCGGCCGAACGCCATCATTCCGATGGGCGCGCAGGACGGCCGGCCGGACTACGATTACGCGGACGGCGTCACGCTGCACGTCTCTGAGATGGCCGACGGCGCGAGCGCCGAGACGCGCGTGCCCGGCACGGACGGCGCGGCGGACCTGGTCGCCCGGGCACGCCGGCAGGGCCAGGACTTGGTCCTGGCTGCCGAGAACGCCTCGAAGCCGTGGCGGGTCCTCCTTCGGGGGATGGCAACGGTGGAAGGCGTAGTAGGAGCTCGCGCTGAGCCCGGCGAACTGGGCGTACTGTTGGCGCCCGACCGAGGCGCGGCCGAAATCCGCGTGACGCTCAAGCGGATGCAGCGCGGCGACAACTGAAGGGCAGGGCTGACATGGCGGTTACCTCGATCCTGGACGCGGTTAGACGAGCGCGCGAACGTCATCAGGCGGTCCCCCTCTTCGTGTGCGGCGACATGCTCAGTGCGGAGGGCGTTATCGCGGCCTCCGAGGCCACGGGCAGGCCCTGCATGTTGGGCATGTGGGGCGGCCTGCTGGAACGGCCGGGGGGCGAAGACCTCGTCCGCTGGGTCCGCAGCGCCGCCGAACGGAGCGACGCGACGGTGTCCCTCATGCTGGATCACGGCAGGGCGGTCGAGCAGTGCTTGCGGGCGCTCGATCTGGGTTTTTCGGATGTGATGTACGACGGCTCGTCCCTGCCGCTGGAGGAGAACCTGGCGAACGCCGGGCGCGTGGTTGAGGTCGCCCGCGCCGCTGGCGTCGGGGTCGAGGCCGAACTGGGAATCGTGGGGCGGGGCTCGGAATACCACGCCTCCAACAACGAGGGGCTGACGGACGTCGAGAGCGCCGTCCGGTTCGCGTCTGAGAGCGGATGTGACGTCCTGGCGGTGGCCATCGGCACGGCTCACGGACAGTACAGCGCGGAGCCTCGGCTCGACCTGGATCGCTTGCGCCGTATCCGAAGCCGCGTGAACGTGCCCCTGGCAGTGCACGGCGGTTCCGGCCTTTCGGAGGAGCAGTTCCGTTCCGTCATCGAGGCGGGGGTCTCGAAGATCAACATCGGCACGGACCTCTACCTGGCGGCGCGGGACGGCATGGCCGACGCGGCGCGACAAGACGAAGTGCGTTACTTCGATTTCCTTCAGGCGGCGCGGGACGCGTTCCGCGCGCGAGCCGAGCACTATCTGCGGCTGTTTGGCGGCCCGGACGCCGCCGCCGGCCGAGGGTGATGAGCGCGGCGCACCCACGCGCGGATTGACAGGCCCGGGGGGCGGCAGTAGACTCCCACGAATCGCGTCCCACGCGTTCGCATATCACCTGGCAAGGGGCATCGGATGGACACTGTGTTGGTCGGGCATGGACGGGAGTGCATCACGCCGCCGCTGGGCATTCGGATGGTCGGCTACGCGTCGCGCACCGAGGGCGCCGCCGACGTGCATGACGACTTGTTCGTCAACGCCGTCGCAATCGAGCACGGCGACGAGCGGGTCGCGCTGCTCACCTACGACATCTGTCTGCTGAGCATCGAGCAGGCGGATGAGTTCAAGGCTGCCTTTCTGGAGGCGACCGGCCTGGAGCCTGACCACGTTTTGCTGAACACCACCCACACGCACGCCGGGCCTGCACTGGGCGGCCGCGAGGACAGTACGATGCAGGACGAGTATCGCGCGGAGGTCATCCGGCAGAGCGTGCGCGCGTTGCGCACGGCGCTGGCCGAAGCCTCACCGGCCGCGCTTTCGGCCGGCACGGCCCCGCTCGACATCGGCTGCAACCGCCGCGAGAGGATGGCCGACGGCAAGGTGTGGCTGGGCGAGGACCCCGACGGACCGACGCTGCACGAGGTGGACGTCTGGCGATTCGCGCGGGAGCACAAACCGGACGTCGTGCTCTTCAGCGCGCCGGTGCACGGCACCACGCTGGGCGAGTGGAACCTGAGCATCACGGGCG
>Ga0114922_10001025_pt1 | contig 26637 bp, 24 predicted proteins | sample AartaG_FD_100975 | JGI IMG/M metagenome (GOLD analysis project Ga0114922, IMG submission 100975) | Deep subsurface microbial communities from Aarhus Bay to uncover new lineages of life (NeLLi) - Aarhus_00045 metaG | ecosystem: Environmental > Aquatic > Marine > Oceanic > Sediment | place... | reverse complement strand
GAGTGGGCAGAAAAATTATGTAAAGTGTCGCCGCTCTCTTCAAGGAGAATCAAAGAAGCATTGATTAAAAACAGAGGGTTATCTATTGAAGAGGCACTATGGATTGAAAATATGCTGGCACTGCCTCTATATGAAACTGAGGACTATGAAGAAGGAAGAAAGGCTTTCAAGGAAAAGCGAAGTCCTGATTTCAAGGCAAGGTAACAAATAATGTAGTCATATGGGAAAGGGGTAGATGTATGGAAATTAAGAAAATTGGAGTAGTGGGCTGCGGAACAATGGGTTCAGGTATTGCTCAAGTTTCTGCACAATCAGGATATGAAGTAGTCGTTTTAGAAAATAACGAAGAGCTTTTGAAAAAAGGGATTTCATTTATAAGTTCCTTCTTAACGAAAGGTGTGGAAAAAGGTAAGGTATCTCAGCAGGATAAAGATTCTGCCCTGGCTCGCATAAAAGGGACTATTGAATACAAGGATTTCGATGATTGTGATCTAGTGATAGAGGTGGTGAATGAAAATATAAGCCTCAAAAAAGAGATATTCGTACAATTAGATAAGGTTTGCCCTGATCATGCAATCTTGGCAAGCAATACCTCTAGCCTGTCTATCATCGATATGGCCTCTGTAACAAATAGGCCAGAGAAGGTGTTGGGATTACATTTCATGAATCCAGTACCACTTATGAAATTACTGGAGATCGTCAAAAGCATCGCTACCAGTGATGTGGTCCTGGAAACCTGCAAAGAATTTGGGAAGTCTTTGGGAAAGACGGTCATTGTGGCAAAAGATACCCCTGGATTTATTGTGAATTATCTTCAATATCCTTTTCGACTAAATGCCATTCGGATGTTAGAACGTGGGTTAGCCAATAAAGAAGACATTGATGCTGCTGCAACCCTCGCCTTAGGACATCCTATGGGCCCATTGGCATTACAAGACTTGGTTGGCCTTGATGTGACGTATGCTGGGACAATGGCGGTGTATGAAGAGACAGGGGATCCAAACTTTCTACCGCCAGTGTTGATGAAGAAGATGATTGCTGCGGGGTGGCTCGGTCGTAAGACAGGAAAGGGGTTTTATGAATATAATAAGGAGAAGAAATAAAGGAAATGAATCGGAGTCTAGATGAAGATATTTTATAGAAGAATTTTGAAGAATCATTCAATAAAGGACTTAAAACACAATGTTAAAGACAAAAATATGTGAACTTTTTGGCATTACATATCCCATCTTCTCGGCATCTATGGCGTGGATATCGAGTGCAGAGCTGGTAGCTGCCGTGTCTAACGCTGGGGGAATGGGCACATTAGGCCCTAATGGAGGTCAAACCGCCCTGACCAGGGATCCCATTGAAACCGCGGAAAGGATGCGGAGTCAAATTAAAAAGATCAGAAGCCTGACGGACAAGCCCTTTGCTGTAAACTTCGCCATTGGGATGGGAAAAGATCGAGTGTATAGTGATAACTGCGTGCAGATGGGCATAGAGGAAAGGATACCTGTTGCCATCGTTTCCGAAGGAAGTGCCTCCGTTTACACTGATAAGTTGCATAAGGCTGGAATAAAGGTAATTCATGTGATCCACACGGTAAAGCATGCAGAGTCCGCTGCTGCGGGAGGTGTTGATGCGCTTATTACTTCTGGAACTGAAGGGGGGGGACATAGCGGCTTTGAGCAGCTTACAATCTTCGCTATAACACCTCAAGTGGTTAATGCTGTCGATATACCTGTTATCGCTGGAGGTGGGGTTACGGATGGGCGAGGGATCGGTTCCGCTATGGCCCTGGGTGCTGAAGGGGTATATATGGGAACACGATTCATTGTCACAAAAGAGTGTCCTGTCCACGAAAATTATAAGCTGGCTATTCTGCAGGCGGATGACACCAGCACGGTATCCGTCACCCATGGGCCAGGTCGATCAGCCACTGTAGGAGACAGAACAAGTGTGGAGGGGGTAAGGACTGAAACGGAGTCTCCCTTTCCAGAAGAAAGAAGGGGCTCAGTAAGGATGATTTATAATCGTTTTGTCCAGGAGATTTATGATATGGAAGCCCGGGGGGCCAATGTTGATGAGGTGCAGGCCCATCTGAACTCTCCCTATCCAGGACGCAATGATTGCAACCGGTATATGGCTGCTGCTCTTTATGGAGATATGGAAAACGGCCTCGTTGCGGCAGGCCAAGGAGTGGGGTTGATAACTTCTATAATTACTTGTAAGGAGCTCATGGAACAGCTTGTAGAAGAAGCGGATCAATGCATCGAAAGACTCAAACTGTGATGGCCAATCAAGTACGTAGTTTCTTTTTCAACAGAAATGTATAGGAGGGGAATTACATGGAATGGAAGACCAGAATAACTGAATTATTGGGCTGCAAATATCCTATTTTGGAGGGTGGCTTGAGCGGGATGGGAACCTGGGAGCTTGCTGCTGCTGTGACTAATGCTGGAGGTGAGGGATGCATTACTGCCGGAGTATATAAAAAACCGGAAAATTTTCGTGAAGCTATCCACAAAATCAGAGAATCTGTGGGAGAAAAGCATTTTGCAGTCAACTTTACATACGGTATGAACACGTATGCTGATGAGAAGTTTGAGGTGTGTGTTGAGGAGAAAGTTAGGCATATTGAAACAGCAGTTTATAAACCGGATGACATCGCTGAGCGTATCAAAAAGGCGGGAATGACCTGGATACACAAGGCGGCAAGTCTGAGGCATCTCAAACATGCTGAAAAATTGGGGGTAGACGCAGTAGTTCTTGTAGGGCTGGATGGATGGGGGTTCAAAAATCCAGAGCAACTTCCCACATTCACCAGCATTGCCTGGGCAGCTAATGAATTAAACATACCACTTATTGCTGCTGGAGGGATTGGAGATGCTCGCACCTTTCTGGGGGCTTTAGCTCTTGGTGCTGATGGGATATACATGGGAACAGCCTTTGAAGTTTGCAAGGAGTCTCGCCTTCCAGAAAAGATAAAGCAGAATATAGTAAAAGCTGTTCCAAATCATCCCGACCTTATCTATGAGTTATTAGCACCACCTGACCCAAAAGAGTATAAGAGGATTTTAGACGCAAAGGACAAAATGCCATTTGAGAAGTGGATCCCTGCCTTGGAGGCTGTAGGCCTTAAGCATAACCCAGATGTTCCGCCGATGTGGGAGATGGCTGAGCCAAAGGGCGATGACATGGATATTCACTTCATTGGACCTCGATTGAAGGGACCTTATTCCTTTGCCTGTGCTTACATAGATCATGTACCTACTGTAAAGGAGTTAATAGAGAGCATTATCCAGAAAGCTGAGGGGATTATAGACGGTTGGGAATTTCTTAAGGGAGTGTAATGACGCAAGTCTGAATAAAAATCTTGCTGGACATTTTTGAGGGTAGCACTATCCGGGTGCAGTTTAAGTGGACTGCACATCGGCTTTTGTCTCCCGGAGATGGTTTATAGGATGGATAATACCTGGAGTTATTTCTTGATCAAGCACCCTTTATAGAGTCTATAGAATATGAACATTATGTAGTTGTCCTTAGAAAGATTTTACGGGGTCCAAAAGAAGGATTTCAATTGAGCCTTTTCCCCCGAAGGATGGCATTTATGAATATTCAGCAGTCGTGACTGATACCAAAAACTGGGAGCCTGGGGAGTTGTTCCTGCTTGTTTATGGTAGAGGCGGCCAAGAAAATTTGATCACTGAATTGAGGCCCGATTTCGCATTTGATTACATGCCGACGAATGCTTATTAGGCGAACTCAGGTTAGATGCAAATGAGCCAGATGGGCTACAAGCTATTTATCCCTGTGCAGCATAGCATGGGATCATGCCAAAAAGATTGCGAAATCGCTCAGATCTTAGGATTAGAGTTCATGAGGTGTGCATATGTCCAATGTTAGTCAAACAATGAAAGTCAGGGATCAAAATACTGAATTCAGTTTGAAAATTGATGCCATTACTCTTTTGTTTGGTGGTGTTACCGCCCTTAATAATGTGAGCTTTGAGATACGCCAGCCTGAAATATTGGCAATTATCGGTCCGAATGGAGCGGGAAAAACCAGTCTCCTTAATTGCATAAGCGGTTTTTATAGACCTCAGAAAGGAAATGTTTACCTGAATGATGAAAAAATTACCACACTGGCCCCATACAAAAGGGCTGAACTCGGGATTTCTCGAACATTTCAGAATATGCAGCTATATGCCGGGTTGAGCACCCTGGATAATCTGATGGCTGCCAGGCATATACATATGAGGCCGAAGGTTATGGCGTCTGCACTCTATTTTGGGTGGGCACGCAGGAAAGAAATCAAGCACCGAGCGATAGTTGAAGATATAATTGATTTTTTGGAAATAGAACCCATCAGGCATAAAATAGTGGGGTCCCTTGCTTACGGTCAGAGGAAACAGGTGGACCTGGCCAGGGCCCTGGCACTCGAGCCCAACCTCCTTTTACTTGATGAACCCATGGCAGGTCTGAACGTGGAGGAGAAGGAAGATATGGCTCGATTTATCATTGATGTCTACGAGCTGAAGGAAATACCTGTTATCCTGGTTGAACATGACATGGGTGTGGTGATGGACATCTGCGATCGCATAGTCGTGCTGGATTTTGGCATCAAGGTGGCGGAGGGCCCGCCTGAAGAGATCAAGACAAACCCTGAAGTCATCAATGTTTACCTTGGCCAGTAGATTTAGAGGGAGAACCTAATGGATTGGAAGGACTTAATGAACAGGATAAAGGAGACCAACACCTTTCCTAAACTCTTAAAGGCAAACTTTGAGAAGTTTGGCGACAAACAGATTGCATTGACTGTAAAGGATTATGGTATCTGGCAGCCTTATTCATGGAAGGACTATTATAAAAATGTAAAATATTTTTTCATGGGGATGCGAAGCTTGGGTTTGGAAACGGGCGATAAGGTGTCCATTCTGGGAGAAACGAAACCAGAGGCCTACTTTGCTCAACTGGCTGTGCATGCGATGAGAGGGACCGTGATTGGTATATTTACCGACTGCCTGCCTGAGGAGGTTAAATACTTTGTGAAACATTCCGATTCAAAGTTTGTGGTTGCACATGATCAGGAGCAGGTGGATAAGGTGCTTGATATCAAAAATGAGACGCCCCTCCTTAAAAAGATAATCTACTGGGATCCCAAGGGATTATGGAATTATACGGATGAGATGCTGATTAGTTTTGAGGAAGTGATAAACATCGGCAAAAAATATGAAGAGTCTGATCCCGATGGTTTCGAAAAGATGATTGACCAAGGCGAGGAAGACGATGTTGCCCTTTTTTGTTACACTTCTGGAACAACAGGCGATCCCAAGGGGATTATGATCACGCACAAGACGATACTGGCCTCAGGTGCCGCATGGGCGTGCCTGGATGATTGGTGCGAGACTGATCAATACGTTTCATTCCTGCCCTTGGCATGGGTGACAGAGCAGATGATGATTGCGGCATCTCTCATCACGAGTATGGTAGTGAATTTCACTGAGAGTATAGAGACCGTACAAGAAGACATAAGGGAAACAGGCCCGTCCGTATTATTTTGGGGGGCCAGGAACTGGGAAAGCGTGAATAGAGTCATACAGGCGAAGATAACGGACGCAACATTTTTTAACCGCTTCTTATATAATACCTGTCTGAAAATTGGTTACAGGGTTGCTGACATGGATACCGAGGGAAAAGAGGCATCTTTTATATGGAAATTACTGAATAAAATCGGTTATTGGACGGTTTTCAGGGATTTACTAGATAGAGTTGGCTTGAGTAAGGCAAAGAATGCCTATACGGGTGGCGCGCCCATTAGTCCTGATGTGGTGCGTTTCTTTAAGGCCATGGGCGTGAATATCAGGGTAGCCTATGGTTCCTCGGAAATAGCACTAGCCTCGGTTCACCGGCCAAATGACGTAAAGCCGGGGACTTCCGGCCCCCCGTTGCCACATATGGAAATAAAGATATCGGAAGAGGGTGAGATTCTAGCGCAGTCCGAATATAAGCTTACGGGCTATTACAAAGATCCGGATGCCCTCGCCAAAAAGATTACCGATGGCTGGTACCATACTGGTGACTTTGGGCATATCACAGAAGACGGGCACCTTGTGGTTATGGACAGGCTTGAGGATCTCAGAGTGCTTTCCAGCGGTTCAAAGTTCTCGCCTCAGTATATTGAAAGTCGATTGAGATTCAGCCCATATATTAAAGACATCCTGATCACCGGTGGAGAAGGCAGGGATTATGTTGGCGCCATGGTTAATATTGACCTGGATAATGTTGGCCGCTGGGCTGAGGGGAGAAAAATCCCCTATACAACATATACCGACTTGTCTCAAAAGCCCGAGGTGATCAAACTGATTAAGGAAGACTTTTTAAGAGTGAACGGTCTGCTTCCAGAGGGCTCCCGTGTGAAAAAATTTCTTAACCTGCATAAGGAATTCGATGCAGATGATGCCGAACTTACCAGGACACGTAAAATAAAAAGGGAATTTATGGAGAAACGATATGGCCAGCTCATAAACGGTTTGTATCAGGACAGGGAAGACATAGTCGTTGAAGCGCCAGTTACGTATAGAGACGGTAGAAAGGGAACCATAAAAACTGCCATTAAGATCAATAAGGCTGATTAAAGAGGGTAAAAATGGATGCTGTATTGCAATTTACGGTAAATGGAATCCTGATCGGAGGCGTTTATTCTCTTATCGCTCTGGGTATCGTATTGATTTATAAGTCCAGTAGGGTTTTTAACTTTGCCGCAGGCGAAATGGTTATGTTTGGCGCCTTTTTCATGTGGACCTTATTGGATTACCTGGGGTTGCCTCTTATCGCCAGCCTCTTGCTTACCATGTTTTTTACTGGCGTGGTTGGCTTGATTATGGAACGGTTGGCCATTCACCCTCTCATCGGGCAGCCCCTTCTCAGTGCTATACTCGTCACATTAGGTCTTGCCGATATTCTCAGGGGCGTGGCCATGTTATTTTGGGGTGGAGCCTCGGAGAGATTGAGCGAATTCCTCCCCGGTAAGGCGATATTCATTGGTAATATCGTGTTCCCTATGGATCTTTTATGGTGTTTCGGGATCTCGATTACTATCTTTGGGGCCCTGTTTTTGTTTTACCAAAAGACAGCGGTCGGTCTGGCCATGCGAGCAGTGGCCGAGGATCATCAGGTAGCCCAGGCACGTGGTATTAGTGTAGGCAAGATATTTGCCATTGTATGGTTTATCACCGGAATTATAGCTGCCACAGGGGGAATACTTCTGAGTTATCGAATTGGCGTTACTCAATTTATTAGTTTAATCTCCCTCAAGGCCTTTCCTGCCGTACTTTTGGGCGGGCTGGAGTCAATTGGAGGGGCATTGCTCGGGGGATTGCTGGTGGGCCTATTAGAAAACTTGACTGGTGGACTTATTGCGCCCTGGCTTATGGAGACAACGCCTTACATTGTTTTGATCTTTGTGCTGCTGATTAGACCAGACGGCCTTTTTGGATTAAAAAGAATCGAAAGGATATAATAATATGGCGACGTATAGACCATGCGGTACCCGCAACTTCAGCTATAAACAGGACATGGCTATCATCAGGAACCCGTTCAATTGGGCTGCACTAGCTATCGGTCTTCTACTGCTTTTTCTTTCACCCTTGTTATTTAGTGGTGTTGTTATCAATCTGATGAATTTTGTCGGCATTACCATTATTGCGGTGCAGGGATTAAACCTTCTCACCGGGTATTGTGGCCAGATTTCCTTAGGGCAATCAGCTTTTATGGGGGTGGGCGCTTACATTGTGGGTATCCTCGCCACCAGGTATAACATGAACTTCTTATTAGCCTTGCCCTGCGGTGCCCTCGGTGCAGGTCTGGTCGGTCTCTTATTTGGCACACCATCTGTCAGGATTAAGGGCTTTTATCTTGCCATGGCCACATTGGCAGCTCAGTTTATTATCCCCGCACTGATTGCAAATCCATTGGAGCCTATTACCAATGGCAGTGAGAGCTTGCGGGTGCCTGCACCTCAAATAGGAGAATTTCTCTTTAATACGCCACAGCGTCTATTTTACATTATTATTCCCCTGACTGTGCTTTTGGTATTTTTTGCCGAAAGCCTTAGCAGGACAGGAATAGGCAGGGCCTTTGTTGCGATCAGGGATGATGATTTAGCAGCGGAAGTTATGGGGATAAATGTCTTTCGTTATAAACTAACAGCCTTTTTTATTTGCTCGGTTTATGCCGGGGTGGCTGGGGGATTATGGGCCTACTGGTTGAGATCCATCAACCCTGACCATTTCACTTTGACCGAATCCATATGGTATTTCGGAATGCTGATTGCAGGCGGTATGGGAAGCGTGACCGGAGCTGTTTTCGGTGTGATCTTTTTACGGATTTTGGAGCATTTTTTGCTTGATTTTTCCCTTTTTCTCACCTGCCTTTTCCCTGGATTTGCATCAACCACTGGCCTCCAGCAGGCTTTAACTCCCATCGTCTATGGCCTGGTGATCGTCCTATTTCTTGTCTTTGAACCCAGAGGCCTGAATCACAGGTGGGAGATTATAAAGGCCTCATGGCGCCTCCGGCCTTTTGCTTATTAGGAGTGAGTTATGGCTTCGAATACAAATGCGTGTGGACGTGGCCCTCCTGAATGTCGAGGATGCGAGCTTTTTAATACCTCGTCTCACTTCAGGATCTTTTTATGGCGATCCGACAATGATCGTATAATATTAACCCAAAAAAAGGAGGTATGGAGATGGCGAGTCAAAGAAGTTTATGTTTTGCAGTAGTATTGTTTTTAGGGTTTGCGCTTATAGCCTTCCCCGCAGGGAGCGTATGGGGTGCTGATAAGCCCAAAAAATTCACTATTTATCAATCCCATGACCTGAGCGGGCCTATGGGTCCCCTTATGGTGGCAGCTATTCCGGGTAGTCATGATTTTTGTGACTGGTTAAACAGAACCAAGGGCGGTATTAAAGGGGTTCCGGTAGAGTCGGTCTTGAGAGATAATGCCGGGAAGGTCGGTATTGGTGTTTCCGCCTATGAGAAATTTCGGTTAAAAAAACCCAAACCAGCTATCGTCCTGATTACCCCTACATTTGTTGCCCAAAGCATCATGGAGCGGTGCTATGAAGATGGAATCGTGGAATTCTTCTGCGGTGGTAGCAACCCTGCCTTATTTCCAGTAAGGCTCAATATCGGCTTCGCGCCACACTATGCCGGTGCTTGTGCGGGTTCGCTCATATGGGCAAGGAAAAATTGGAAGGGGCCTACAATGAAGGTCGGGCTCCTGACGTGGGACAACTCCTATGGTAAGGGTATCTTTGATGATCAGCTCCGAAAATGGGTTAAAGGCCAAAAAGGCATAGAACTTGTTGGGGAGGAGGTCTTTAAGCCCAGGGATGTGGACGTAACGACCCAGGTGCTTAGACTAAAAAATAAGGGTGCTAACTGGATAGTCGATAATACACTGGGCAATGGACCGGCACTCATTAGTAAGGCCCTGAAAGATATGGGCTTGTTGAGTCAGGATATAAACGATACAGCACCCGGCAAGATTCACCGTCTTACTGGCGATTGGGGTATGAGCAAGGATGTGGTTCGATTGGGGGGTGGACCTGGAGGATTGCTCGAGGGAATCGTTGGACCTCGTCACGTAGCTTCTTTTTCAGAAAAGGACAATCCCGGGATCAAACTCATCTACGAATCTCTCAAAAGAAACAATAGAGGGGAGAAAATAAAGACCCTTTATTATCCCCACGTCTGGGCAAAGCTGAATGTTGCTTGCCATGCAGTGGAAAAAGTTGTTGAGAAATACGGATGGGAAGGGCTCACCGGTAAAAGAGTCTGGGATGTACTCGTAAACTTAAAGCACTTTGATTCCCTTGGTCTTGCTGATGTTACCTACAGTCCTGATTACCCTGTGCTGGGAAGGATTAAAATGTATGGGGTCAAAAATGGTCAGATATTACCGGTCAGCGATTATATGGATCTTCCTGATATGACCCCTGACTCTGCGCGCAAATAGGAAGATCATGTAGTGGGCCTGTTAGATAAGGGCCAAAGGGCTTTACCGCAGGCCAAGAAAAAAATGCCATATTCATCCCCGATCTTTATTCTGGGGATGAATGTGGCGGAATACGACTTGGATCAGGCCGCAAAGCCACACGACACGGATCAACGCCTGATACCCAAAAAAGGAGAGATTGTGCTGATACTGAAGAATATTGAGGTAATATACAGTGATGTTATCCTGGTGTTAAAGGGAGTCTCTTTGGAATTGGACCAGGGCAAAATTGTCGCACTCCTTGGTGGTAACGGCGCAGGTAAAACCACCACTCTTAAAGCCATATCTGGTCTTCTGCGAACAGAGCTCGGTGAGATCACTGACGGGAGCATTGAGTTTGAAGGGGAGAGGCTGGATAAAAAAAATCCTGAAGACATTTATAAAAAGGGAATCGTTCAGGTTCTGGAGGGACGGAGGCTTTTTGATCATCTGACAGTGGAAGAGAATCTCAAGGCAAGTGCCTATGCCACAGGGAGTGCCTCCCTCAAAGACGATGCCGAGTCGGTCTATGGTTACTTTCCGAGGTTAAAGGCCCTCGGGGGCCAGACAGCAGGGTATCTTTCCGGGGGAGAGCAGCAGATGATGGTCATCGGTTGTGGTTTAATGTCACATCCCAAAGTCATGCTGTTAGATGAGCCATCGCTTGGTCTTGCGCCCCTTCTGGTAAAAGAAATCTTTCAAATCGTTAGCAGAATAAACGCTGAAAAAAGCACGGCAATACTATTGGTTGAACAGAACGTTATGGCGTCTTTGGGTATCGCAGAATATGGCTATATTATGGAAAATGGGAGAATTGTTTTAGACGGACCGTCTGGAAAGCTGAAAGATAATGAAGATGTAAAGGAGTTTTATCTTGGATTGAGCGAAGTTGGTGCTAGGAAAAGTTTCCGAAAAGTGAAACATTATCGCCGTAGAAAGAGGTGGTTATCATAAGATGCAACGAGAATCTCTGAGCCTTCCCTGCCCAAAGGGGCATCGTATCCTGGCAGACTCTTCTGAGTAAGCAACGCATGTATTTTGAGAGGTAGATATGGACAGGCATCAGATGACCGAAATAATTCGGAAGAGATTGAAACTGGAAGATCAGGACTGGTCAATCATTGAAAAGAACCCTAGGTTCCAGCAACTGTTCCAAAACGCCGTCGAGGCATCCAAATATCGATTGGTCGCTGAAGTGATTGAGTCCAAGGGCTGTCACACGGGACACGTGGTTGGTCAAAAGCTGATTTTCGACAGTACAGGGAACTTGCTCACAAAAGAGAGCCCGGAGCGAATCTGCTCCTTTTTAATGCCCAATCTGACAGTGCTGGTTAATGCCTTTTTTGAAAATCTCGTGAATGGTAGGGACCCAAATGAGGTAATGTTCAACACCACCGGCTGCTTTGACACGGGCGCTTTTTGTGGCGGATGGGGGCATGTAGTGGTTAAAATGACCGCCGAATTGAGATCCTGAAAGTGTGGTTTTGATCTAAAAATTCCCCGAATATAAATGCTGAATTACAGAAACTTGACACAAATTTTAAGATCTTGACCTTTAAAGACGGCTAGATGGCCGGTAAACTACAGGTTATGAATGAGGAGAGATAATTTAGATGGGAAAAGAGAAAGTACGTTTCAAGAAAATAAAGATATACCCTGAAAAATGTTCAGGTTGTTTAAGTTGTCAACTAGCGTGTTCATTTACCCACACCAAATCATTTAATCTGGCCAGGTCGAGAATAATTATAAATTTTATAGGAGACATAGAAAGGAAGATAAGTTTTACAGAAGACTGTATTAGATGCGGCACTTGTGTGCGCTATTGCAACTATGGGGCCCTGGAGGCAGTAAAAGAGGTAACCGAAGGAGCTGTGCAATGAAATATCACGGTTATGCTGGCCAGATTTTATATATAGATCTGACAGGTGAATCGATAAGGAAAGAACCGCTTGATTTAGACCTGATTAAGAATTTTATCGGAGGGATGGGAATCAACAGCAAACTGGCGTTTGACCTCATAAAGCCTGGGACTGATCCGCTTTCACCTGAAAACGTAATTTGTTATGGTGCTGGACCTTTCGTAGGAACCCTGATTCCAGGGTTCTCCCGAAGTGGGATAATATCAAAATCACCATTAACAGGATTATTAGGTGAATCTCAAACTGGTGTTTCTATAGGACCAATGTTGAAATATGCTGGCTATGATCATGTGGTAATAACTGGTAGAGCAGAGAAGCCTGTCTACATAGCCATAGATGATGATAATGTAACGATAAAGGATGCCACAAGGATTTGGGGTAAAGAGATAGGAGAATCTACGAACGAAATAAGAGATGAATTGGGAGATTTTTGGGTCAGTTGTATAGGACCTGCAGGTGAGCGATTGGTCCGATTTGCTAATATCATTGAAAACAAAAATGGTATGATCGGGAGGGTTGGTCTCGGAGCTGTAATGGGCTCAAAAAACCTCAAAGCAATAGCTGTTAGGGGTACAAAGGGGATAACGGTTTTTCAAAGGGGTAAATTCCTTAAGTTAGTTAAGGAATTGCGTGGTAAGGTGGCTGCTTCGCCATTGGTTGATATGTGGAGAAATGAAGGAAAGATTATTGAGCCTTATGAGGGAGCGTATATGAAAAGGGGAGTATACGTCACCAAGAATTTTTCCAAGGGTATCCCAGAGGGAGTAGACGAATACTTCACGCAAAAAGAATATGCGGAGAGAATATGGAAGAATTACTATGCCTGTGTGAGTTGCCCTGCAGGGGACAAAGGCGTTTTATCTATTAAAGGCGGAAAATACGATGGACTTACTTTTAAAGTCTCTAATCCCTGGGGCACCCCTATAACCTTCAATCAGGCTGGCATAAGAAACTGGGATGATGGCGTTAAGTGTGTAAATATGACTAATAGATTTGGTATCGATGCCTTTACTACAGCGATTATGATAGGCTTTGCGAATGAGATTTACCAAAAGGGCATCATATCTAAGGAAGACACTGGTGGGTTAAAGCTCAATTGGAGTGCAGAGGCAGCTTTTAAGCTAATAGAACAGATAACTCGCAGGGAAGGAATAGGGGATATTTTGGCAGAAGGCATTAAAATTGCTAGTCAAAAAATAGGTAAAGGCGCGGAAAAATATGCAGTACATGTCAAGGGACTTGAGCCTACCATGGACCTCAGACCAGAGCATTTTATAGAGAACTTTGGGCAACTCGTGGATCCAAGAGGCGCTCATCACGCAAGAGGATATTCCATAACCTATATCCCAAGAAAAGGTAAGTCAGCCAGAAGCTATGCTCCTTCAATAGGGGTACCTGAAGATCGTATTGATGTTATTGCCCCTGAGTCTGAGGCTGATACTAATAACTGGAGCAAGTCGAGATTGCTAAAATGGGTTAATGATTACAACTCAATGTCATTTAGTTGTGGTATGTGCATGAGGATTCAGATTGCCCCACAGTACAGTTTAGACATAATTAAGGATTTATTCTACGCAACGACAGGCATTGAGATGAACTCAAGCGACCTCTTAAGGGCTGGAGAGCGTATATGGAATATTCAGAGGCTTTTCAACGTGCGAGAAGGTGCCTCCAGGAAAGACGATATGCCACCCTATCGAATGCTAAACGATCCTTTAGTTGTTGGTGATAAGAAATTTCCACCTCTGAAGGAGGCCGATATCAATGAGTTATTGGATGAATATTATGATGAGAGCGGATGGGATAAAGATACCGGGAAACCTACCATGAAAACTCTAGATAATCTTAATCTGGAAAATGAAGGGGAACTGGTTTTAAATCGATAACTTAAACAGAGAAGTGAATACCGAAAAGTAAAGAACTCCGCCCTGAAGTGGGGGGAGTTCTTTACTGTCTCAAATTCTCAATATGTGAATATTGCGATAAAGTTTTTCATTAAGGAGGACCAATACCATGGGGCTTTATGACTTTACCTTTTATGACATGATAAAGAGGAATGCTGTCTGCTTTAAACAAAGAGACGCATGGTTCGAGGTGGATGACAGCAGGATCCTGACCTTTTTACAATACAAGGAGGAGGTAGATCGCTTGGCTTGCGGTCTTCAAAAATCAGGAATTAAGAAGGGAGACCGCATTGGCATTTTAGGAAAGAATAGTCTTGAATACTTTCTTCTCTATGGTGCTGCGGGGGCTTTAGGTGCTATTATGCTGCCCATTAATTGGAGGCTCTCTCCTGAGGAAGTGGGATACAATCTAAATGATTGTGAACCAAAACTGGTCTTTGTTGACCAAGAATTTCAGGAAATCGTTGAAGGATTAAGGAAAAAACTTCCATCTGTAGAAAAATATTTTAATCTCAGTCCTAAAGGTGGCACATTTTTAAATTTTAGATCATTGATGGACTATCAAGATAGCTTCGAACCAGCAAAGGTATCAACTGATGATGGTTTCGTCATTATCCATACAGCTGCAGTGGCCGGTAAACCCAGAGGTGCCTTGCTGAGCCACGGTAATGTTCTCTTTGCAAATATTCATTTTATGTATCTTTTAAATTTGACACCCAAGGATGTTTATCTCAATATCCTCCCCCTTTTCCATGTAGCAGGCCTCTTTCTATCAGCAGCAAGCTTCCACGCTGGTTCTTTGACACTCAATATCAAGAAGTTCGATGCTGCAGAGGCAACAAAGCTTATCAAGGAGAAGGGAGTTTCCGTCATGTTAGAATTTCCGCCGATACTTTCATCGATACTTGACCACCATGAAAAAACAGGGATAGATATCACGTCCTTAAGGGCGGTAAGCGGTCTGGACAGCCAGGAAACTATAGAAAGATACCAACGCCTTACAGGGGGATATTTTTATTCCATGTACGGGCAGACAGAGACATCTTGCTTGGCTACATTTGGGCTCTATGACGATAAGCCCGGTTCGGCTGGCAAAATACTTCCGCTTGCTGAGGTAAAAATTGTGGACAAATATGATCGTCCGGTAACTGTGGGTCAAGCGGGTGAGATCCTCATGAAAGGACCTATGATTTTTAAGGGCTACTGGAATCTGCCTGAGGAAACAAAGTACACATTCAGGGAAGGCTGGCATCACACAGGTGATATGGGCCGATTTGATGAGGAGGGTTTCCTCTGGTATGCAGAGCGCAAGGCGGAAAAAGAGCTTATAAAACCAGGAGGGGAAAATGTATACCCCGCGGAAGTTGAAAAGGTGATCCTTCAACATCCGGCAATTGAGAGGACAGTTGTTTTTGGCGTGCCTGATCCCAAGTGGAAAGAGGGTATCAAGGCAGTTTGCCAGCTGAAAGAAGAACAAAGCCTTGAACCCCAGGAACTTATTGATTTTGTTGGTAAACGTATAGCCAGATTTAAGAAACCTCAATATGTGGAGTTTGTACCGGATATTCCTCTTCTTGAGGATGGTTTCCCTGACAGGGCTAAGATTAGGGAACTGTATGGACAAAAAACTTAGTAAGCTTTCAGCGGTCAACAAAAAACCATCAGAAAAATAAAGAAAATTTGTACAAGTTAAAATCTGCTATAAAATAATCAGGGCTTTTTTAACCCAAATTATGCAGGTGAAGTGAGGAAGGTATTGACAAAGACTTATAATATCAGTCTCTGATTGACATGACATTATTATAAACTCACAATCCTCCTCTAAACAAGATGAAAAATATTTTGAACTATACTAAAATATGTTGAGGGGATGTACACTATTAGGATAAATGATAATTATCCATATAAGTCAATAGTAAAAAGCATTTTGAGATATTTGAGGTCATTGATGCTCTCTCAAAACTATGTAGCTACCTATATAACATTACATTAATATTATAAAGCGTAGTTAATCAAAAGAATTCCTTGATGCTCTGCATCGGGGTTAATAAGATAAAAATCCATTTTGATGCCTCGCAGCTCTGCTGCGGGGTAGTTCATTGAAACATTTCCGTTAATATTTAATCATCATTATTAGTTTAAATCACTAAAAATCAAGGAGGAGGAAAAATGGATTTCGAATTAACAAAACAACAAGAATTTTTGATAAAAACTGTTAGGGAGTTTGGTGAAAAAGAAATTATTCCAATAGAAAATGATATAGAAGAAAAAAATGATATACCAAATGAATTAATTAAAAAAATGGGAAAACTTGGAATATTGGGTATCCCAGTTGATAAAAAATATGGAGGAATAGGCGGAAGCTATGTGGATCTATCTATAGCTGTTGAAGAGCTGGCAAGAATCAATGGGGCAGCTGCATTTATGGTGGCTGTTAATTATTTGGGGGTTATAACGATTGATCATCAAGGAAGTGAAGAACAAAAGGCGAAATGGCTACCAAAATTGGTGAGTGGTGAATGTCTGGGAGCATTCTCTTTCACGGAGCACTCGACGGGCTCTGATCCGAGAGAGATTTACGCTACAGCAAAGCTGGAAGGTGATCAGTACATATGTAATGGTAGGAAAGGCTTTACGACAGGAGCTACATATGATGGTCCCGTTATTTTATTTCTTAGAACAGGCGAGCCTGGTGAAGTGACGGCTTTTGTGGCAGAGAAAAATCTTGATGGATATTCTACGCCAACAATATGGCCTTTGGTGGGTCTTCGGGGTATGAAGGTGGCAGACATTCAATTGGACAATTTCAAAATTCCAGTTCAAAATAGATTAAATGAGGAAGGTAAGGGCTTTTCTGTCCTCTTGGATACGATCTCTGTTGGAAAGGTTGATGTCTCATGTGCGGCCTTAGGAATGGCACAGGCTGCACTCGATGAGGCCATGAAATATGCCAAAGATAAGACCATGCGAGGTAAGCCTATTGGAACATTCCAAATGGTTCAAAATGAAATAGCAGAAATGGCGGCTGATGTGGAGGCAGCACGCTGGTTGCTCAGGCGAACTATGCATTTGATTGATATGAAAAAAGCCACTTTGGCCGATTGTGCTAAGGCAAAGTATTTTTGTTCCAAGATGGCAGACAGTGTTTGCCATAGAGCCATGACAGTGCATGGTGGTTATGGGTATAGCACCGAATTTAGGATCGAAAGGATCTGGCGGGATGCCAAATTCTGTGGCCTAGTCGAGGGCAATGATGTGATTCAAAAAGTCATTATTGCTAGAGACATATTAGGCATTTGAGCCTGATAACCGGAATACCCTTTTAGGATGAAACCATAGTAGAAAGTTAGAGGAGTTTTAAAATGCATATTATCGTCTGCATCAAGCAGATCCCTGAAATTGGACAGCTAAAAATAGATCCTGATAATGGCCATCTCATCCGTGAAGGGGTTCCAAGCATAATAAATCCAGAGGACAAAAACGCCATTGAAGAGGCAGTTCGCCTCAAAGAAGAACATGGTGGTAAAATAACCGTGATGACAATGGGTCCCAAACAAGCTGAAGATGCCTTGCATGAGGCTTTGGCAATCGGGGCTGATGAGGCCATTCTCCTTTCAGACGATGCATTTCGAGAAGCTGATACCTGGGCAACTTCCTATACATTGAGCCGAGCTATAAAAAAGATAGGTAGTTTTGAGATGATTTTGTGTGGCAGAGAGGCTCTTGATGGCAACACGGGACATGTGGGACCACAACTGGCTGAGTTTCTTGATCTGCCATCTATTCCCTATGCACAAAAAATTGTGATGGAGGGAGATATAGTTAAAGTAGACAGCGCTACTGAAGATGGCTATAGGGTGGTAGAGACTAGACTCCCCGTAATGATTACTGTCACGAAGGACTTGAATACCCCTCATATCCCAACCCTATTTGACATGACGGATACCTTCGAGAAGGACGTCACTGTTTGGAGAGTTGACGATCTGGGGGTTGATAAGGAGAGAGTTGGTATCAAAGGCTCTTTTACTAGGATCCACAACCTTTTTACACCAGTCCTGTTCAAGGAATCGGTAAAGATCCTAGAGGGCAATTTGAATAGTATATGTGATAAAGTAGTGGTCATACTAAAGAAGAGTAACCTTCTTTAGAAAGGTTTGCCTTTGGCTTGGATAGTTGCGGTGAATTTCTATAAGAGAAAGATTTTTAATGGAAAAATTTTGTAATGTAAGTCAAGGAGGGGAGTATTTCGGTATAGAAAGCCACGGAAAGGAGCAATTTCACTGTGGATAAAGATCAATGGCGTGGAGTATGGACATTTGCTGAACTTAAAGATGGCAAACTGCGTAATGTCTCACTGGAATTGATTGGTAAGGGGAAGGAGTTGGCAGATACACTGCAGGTAGAGTTGAGTGCCGTACTACTTGGAAAAGATGTGGATAAGGCTGCTCAAGAACTCATAGATTATGGTGCGGATAATGTTCTCGTAGCCGATGATCCGAGGCTTAAAGAGTATAACGTTGAAATCTATACCGATATCATTTCAGAGCAAGTCCGAGAGCGAAAGCCAGAGATCTTCTTATTTGGAGCTACTTATCTGGGCAGGGAATTGGCGCCTCGGATCTCTGTACGGATAGGCTCAGGAATTACAGCCGACTGCATAGGATTGGATATCGATGTGGAAGAGCGGCTCTTGCTTCAGACAAAACCTGCTTTCAGCGGCAATTTGTTAGCTACTATAATCACATCGATGGCAAGACCTCAAATTGCAACAGTTAGACCTGGTGTAATGGAATCCACAATAGCAAAAGTCAATGGTAAGGGAAAGATCATTCATATCCCAATCACAATCCACAAAAAATCCTTGAGACTAAAGGTTACTGCTCATGTGAGGACTTCTGCAAAAGGCACGAATCTATCTGAGGCTGAGATAATTGTCAGTGGGGGTAAAGGTATGGGGTCTGCTGAGAATTTTAAATTGATTGAGGCATTGGCTGAAGTTCTTGGTGGAGGAATCGGAGCTACGAGAGATGTGGTGGAGGAGGGTTGGATTGAATCTACCCACCAAATCGGACAGACTGGTAAAATAGTCCGGCCCAAGCTATATATTGCCTGTGGTATATCAGGTGATATCCCTCATGTAGCTGGAATAAAGAACCCTGAGCTCATTTTTGCCATTAATAAAGATCCGGAGGCCCAGATATTTAAGGTGGCTGATTATGGTATCGTGGCCGATGTCAAAGAAATGATACCGGTGTTGATAAAAAAGCTAAAACATGCAAAGGAACAAGACCTTGGTTAGAAATTGTGTTAAAACATGAGGGAATTATTGACCATGAACAATAAAAAATAACTAATGCGATTTTACAAGACCTGACCAGATTAAACCTGGTACCCCCCTTATTTCAGAATACATTGATGCGAAGTATGAATGAGAGAAAAGACTTGCCCTGCTGTTAGGGCAGTTTGTTGACCCTTTAGGCTGAATTTTACCTACGTAAACTTCGTAAGGAGGCGTTATGATCCTACAAGATATTCCGAGGCGAAATGCCAGAAGATACCCTAATAAAACAGCTTTGGTCTTTGAGAATAATCGTTTCACCTTCAAGGAATTCAACGATAGGGTTAATAGTCTGATAAATGCCCTTATTGACCTTGGAGTCAACAAGGGAGACAGGATATCTATAATAGCAGACAATTGCCACCAATATGTAGAGCTTGCCTTTGTCGCAGCCAAATCCGGGATGGTAATCAACCCCATCCATCCAACGCTATCTGCGCGAGACCTGACTTATGTCATACATAATGCGGGTACAAATACCATCGTTTTCACGAAGAACTACCTCAACACCATAAACAATATCTGTCAAGAGCTGGAGAGTGTTAAGAACCTAATTGTTATCGGAAACTCTCAAGACGATATGAAGAGCTATGAAGACCTGGTTGCTGAGTACCCATCGGAAGAACCGGAACCTCAAGTTGATGAGAATACGCTCCTGCTTCTTCCATGCAGTGGAGGGACGACCGGTTTTCCAAAACAGATAATGCACACACATAAAAGTTGCTTTTTCATCATGCTCGATATGCTCTGGGAATTCTTGGCCGACAAAGAGGATATTTGTCTCGTCCCCGTACCCATATTCTGGGGGCTTACTGTCCCCTATCTGTTATTTCCCCACGTGTACATGGGCTGCACCGTGATCGTCATAAAAGATTTCTCGCCCAGCAATGTTCTCAAGACAATAGAGGAAGAGAAAATAAGCACGACCTTATTCAGTTCGAATTTTCTTTCTCAACTTATTAACTGCCCCGATATAACAAAACATGACTGTAGCAGTCTTCGGCGCGTTGCGGTAACAGGTGCCCCATTACCTGCGGAAACCTGGAAACAGGCAATCAGAATCTTTGGTAATGTTTTTGTACAGACCTATGGCCTGACTGAAGTGGCTCCCATCACCAGCCTCCCTCCGGAAAGCTTTGTTCTTGAAGATTCACCAGAAAAAACAAAGACAATACACTCTTGTGGGAAAGAGGCCGTGGACATGGAAGTTAGGGTGGTGGATGAACAGGGAAATGATGTTGCCCCTGCTGAGATGGGTGAGGTTATAGTTAAAAGCCCGGCTGTTATGGAAGGCTACTGGAATGCTCCGGAAGCTACACGGGAGACGATAAAGGGTGGGTATCTATATACCGGTGACATGGCTACTATGGACCAAGAGGGCTACATATATCTTGTAGGCAGGAAAAAAGATGTTATCACCAGCCGGGGTAAGACTATCTCACCTTCAGAGATAGAAGACATCATCTACCGCCATCCCGCTGTTTTTGAGGCAGCCGCTATAGGTTTACCCGACAAAGAATTGGGGGAAGCTGTTAAGGCTGTTATTGTCTTAAGGCCGGGTGAAAAGGCCGACGCCGAGGAGATAATAGCGATCTGCCGTAAGTATCTACCTGACCTTGCCGTGCCAAAATCCGTAGATTTTGTGGTCAGTCTTCCTAAAAGTGCTGTAGGGAAAGTGTTGAAGTATGCCCTTCGAGATAAATACACAAAGGGTTGCTGACTGCACAATTGAAGGTCCCGGAAATTTATGATGTTAATAGAAATTGTCGAAAAAGTCCAGTTGTCGCTTTTTGTTGAAATCAACATACCGTAAAATCGACTACTTACAAGTTCTGATACTGTTCGTGAAGGAGATTAAAGTGGATCAAAAGAAATCAAGAGTGAAGACAGAGGAGTTTGCGCAGGCCTGGTTTAATGATACCCTAACCAGGGCATACCAAGGTATCGGTGAACTGGATGAGAAGGGAGCAGAGATAGTTTTAAGGCGCTGCAGTGAAGCGTGTTCAAAATACTGGCTATCTTTACTATATAAGAAATATGGTTGGGATCCTGAAAGATCTGATTTTGATGTGTTTCTAAAAGCTCAGGAGGCATTTGAAAAACACATGTCTAACGGGAAAGCATCGATAATTAGAAAGGGCAATGTTATAGAAGAGGAATTCTGGGATGGAGAGTGTACATGCCCTCTGGTAAAAAAATACAAGTTGGTCAAACCGTTTCCTAACCTTTGCTTATGTGCCCAGAATACATTCAAAGCTGTATATGAAGCTGGTGCTAAAATGCCAGTCAAGGCAGAAGTAGTTGAGAGTTATTGTAGGGGCGGAAATCGTTGCCTTTTAAGGTTCAAAATTGAGGATTCCAATGAGTGATAATGGTACAGAAAGATTGAAGGGAATATATAGGGAGTAAGACATGAATAGGCATTTCGAAAGAGAAATCACAATGCTTCCAAGGGAAACACTTATTCGCTATGCGGATTTTATGGCATATAATTGGTGGAATATTCAAGGAAACTGGATGATGCAGATGTCTAAACGATATGGGACCGAAATCGCGACCGAATTTGATACCCTGGTATGGGATCGGAATGCCAAGGTGCAAGCCTGGAAGCTGAAAGCGCTTTTTGATTTGGAAGGAGATATGCAAGGCCTTGTTAAGGCGATAAGTTTGTCAACGGTTTTTTCCAATGTGGCGTTTGAATTTCCTGAGATAGATGAAAAAAGGGCACGTATACTCGTGACGAAATGTACCATGCAGCTCAACCGTATAAAGGCAGATCTTCCCGAGTTACCGTGCAAAGAACCAGGAATCACATGTGTAGAAGGCTTTGCCTCGGCATACAATCCAAAAATTAGAACGACATGCTTGTTATGTCCCCCAGATGAACATTCTGATAGTGAATGGTGTCATTGGTTGTTTGAGTTCGAGGATTGATTGTACAGTAATGTGATACCAAAAATAAAAAAACATGATCACACTATTCATAAACTGCTTTTAGGAACCATGAAGGTTAGCAAGGTTTTTTTCACGAATTTCCTGTATCCATCGAAGAAAATTATTATCCCATTTTTCATGCGGTATGTAAAAATATAGGACCGGGATGTGCTGATTGACACAGGAGCTCCAAGAGGGGTGATCATGCGTCATTCCTTAAAGCGGGAGAGAGCATTTTGCAGGAGAGAGGTACCTTTCAGGATGCATTAGATTCCCTTATTTTAATCAAAAGAATTCCTCGGTGCTCTGCATCGGGGTTAATAAGATAAAAGTTCATTACGATACCTCGCAGCTCTGCTGCGGGGTTGCCGTTTTTGTGATATACATGACTCTATGAGTGAACATATCCTAAAGCGGCACAATAAGACTCTGATATTGTATCATATTGTTTGTCCTGCAAAATACCGACAAAAGGTATTTACAGAAAAAGTTGAGCTGTCACTTCAAAACATCTGTATTGAGATAGGAAAACGATATGAAATACACTTTGTGGAAATTGGGTCAGATGAAGACCACGTGCATTTCCTTGTTCAAAGTGTTCCGGTTCTGTCACCCAGTAGGGTTGTGCAAATAATTAAGAGCATTACTGCAAAAAAAATATTCAAACATAATCCGGAGGTCAAGAAATTGCTCTGGGGGTGCTCAATTCTGGACGAGCGGATTCTATCTCAACACAGTTGGTCAATATGGCAATGAAACCATCATCAGAAAGCATGTCAAAGACCAAGGAAAAACCTATAAACAGATATACCGCGCACAGCTGAAATTATTTGAAGACTTCGTATAACGATGATATCTCGCAGCTCTGCTGCGGGGTAGTTCATTCCCGATCGAAAAGAGAGGAATCAGATAGTGAATCTCAAGGAAATTGCTAGATTTTTAAGAAACGAGATAAGACTGAAGACCTTCCCTGTTGGCGCGAAGTTTTTGGCTGACAAGAGGGATTATCCAAAAAAGACCCGTCAACCTTCTTTGGCCATGGGAAAGCGGATTACCATTTGCCAGGCAGTCACGATGGCTCGGCTATACGGATGGACGGTTGGAATTAGCAGAGAGGATCTTATTTGTGTCCCGGCGTCTCTGGTCTTCGGGTTCGGCGGCGAGGTAGATCCAGATGAAACGTTGGCCAAGCTCTACTCTGAAATAAATTTTCATAAGAACGAAATTGAATCACAGAAGTCGTCCAAATCAATGACCCGGTTTGAAAAGGGGGAGTACGAAGCCTTGGTGGTGGCACCCCTGGAAAAGGGCTTATACGAGCCTGATACAGTGGTAATCTTTGGCAACCCGGCTCAGGTGATGAGATTGGTTCAGAGCTGGACCTACACTGAAGGAGCTCGAATTGAAAGCTCCTTTGGAGGAAAGGTGGAATGCAGTGAATATCTCATTGCGCCTTTCAAGAGCCAAGCTCCTCGTGTGGTCATCCCAGGAACAGGGGACCGAGTATTTTCTATGACCCAGGATGACGAAATGGTGTTTGCACTACCAGGTAAGGGGGCAGAGCAACTGGTAACTGGTTTGAAAGAGGCAGGCAGCAAGATTGGTGCCCGTTACCCTGTCGCTCCTTATCAAGATTTCGAACCCATATTTCCGGCTCCTTACAAGGTTCTGGAGAGAGAGCTTGATATCTGAGTGCATAAGTAGAGAATTTAGCTTCTATGGAGGACAATATGATTCTAAGAGAAATAACGCAAAGAAATGCCAGAAGGTACCCAAATAAAATCGCCTTGGTCTTTGATGGTATTCGTTTAACTTTCAAGGAGTTCAATGACAGGATTAATAGCCTGACAAACACCCTTTTAGACTTGGGAGTATGCAAGGGAGACCGAATTGCAGTCATAGCCGATAATTGCCACTAGTATGTGGAGCTTCCGTTTATTGCGGCAAAAGGCGGCATGGTGATCAGTCCCCTGCACACAACGCTGTCTGCACGCGATTTGATTTTCTTGTTAAACAATGCGGGGGCAAATACCATCGTCTTCACGGAGAACTACCTTAACACTATCATCAATATTCGTCCAGAGCTAGAGAGTGTCAAGAACCTGATTGTTATTGGAAAGCTCCATGACAATATGAAGAGCTATGAAGACCTGGTTGCCGAGTATCCATCGGAAGAACCGGATTGTGAAGTTGATGATAATGCACTCCTCTTTCTTCCATGCAGTGGGGGACGACCGGTTTTCCAAAACAGATCATGCATACCCATAAAGCTTGCTTCTTTATCATGCTCGATATGCTCTGGGCTTTCCAGAGCCAGCATGAAGACATTTGCCTCGTCCCTGTTCCGATATTTTGGGGGGCAACCGCCCCTTATCTGTTATTTCCCCATTCATATATGGGATGCACATTGGTCGTGAGCAAGGATTTCTCCCCCGACAGGATTCTAGATACCATAGAGGAGGAGAAGATAACCACGGCTGTGTTTGGCTCCAATTACCTCAACCAGCTGATGAACAGCCCCATGATAGACAAATGTGACCTTAGGAGTCTTCGTCGAGTCGCAGTAACAGGAGCTCCCCTGCCTGAAGAGGCATGGAAAAAGGCGATCCAACGTTTTGGTAACATCTTCGTCCATACATATGGACTAAGTGAAGTGGCCGCCATAACCTGTATGCCTGCGTACAATGTTGTTGTGGAAGACTTACACGGAAGAGAGGCCACTATCCATTTCTGCGGAAAAGAGACACAGTACAAAGAGATACGGATTGTGCATGAAGAAGGAAAGCCTGTGACTGATGGAGAAATAGGAGATACCATCGTTAATAGGATGGCATTTATCGTAGGTTACTGAACGCACTGGAGGCAAACCGGGAAGTCATACGAGGTAGTTACTTATAAACCGAAGATATTGCCTCCCGGGATAAAGATGGCTGTGTATATCTTGCCGATCGAAAGGAGGACATTCTTTATATTGAGAATCGGTTTGTCTTTCTCTCGGAGATCGAGGATATCATCTATCGTCATTCTGGTATTACAGAAATTGCTGTGGCGGGTGTACCTAATGAAGAAGGCTAAGAACCCATAAAGGCCGTTGTGGTAATTAAAGAAGTGAAGGAAGTTACCACCAGAGAAATCATGAAACACTGCCGCGACTATATCCCAGAAGATGCCGACTCTAATCGGTGGATTTCTTTAGCAGAGTCCCTAAGAGCGTCGTGGGCAAGATTATGAAGTCTGCACTTTGGACCATATCCTCATCGAATAGATGAGGGAGAGGGTTGGTCACAGAACTTATTAAATTCTAACGAGTTGCATTAATTCTAAAATGACTTTTATTTTTTAGGAGGCCAATTAACAATGGAAGAGAAGCATTTCGGGTCGGTATGGTTCATTCCAGGTGAAAACAACGGAAAATATCCCTATTGCCATTCGGTTTATATCGAAGGCGCTGGTGTGTTGATAGACCCTGCCTCCGATAGAGAAAGGCTTAGACAGCTTCGAGAGAATCCCGGGGTTAAAACCGTCTGGCTCAGCCACTGGCATGAAGATCACTTTATGCATCTGGATCTATTTGATGATTTGCCACTTTGTATCTCAGAGCGAGATGCACCGCCACTTTCCGATCTTGAGGTTTTCATGGATTCCTATGGGATCAACAATGATTCTCGTGATTATTGGAGGCCCATTTTTACAGAACAATTCCATTTCCGACCACGAAAGCCTGCGGCTTTCTTACAGGGTGGAGAAATCATTCATTTAAGTGCGGTAACAGTGGAGGTAATCAGTACCCCTGGTCATACGCCTGGCCAAATTGCCTTATTTTTTAAGCAGCCTGAGGTGCTTTTCATAGGCGATTATGACCTTACAAAGTTCGGGCCATGGTACGGTGATGTTGACTCAAGCATTGAGGAAACCATCACCTCGGTAGAGCGTTTACGGAATATACCTGCAAAAGTGTGGATCACATCACATGAGACGGGTGTATTTGAGGAAGAGCCTGGAGAGATCTGGGACCAATACCTGGACGTTATCAATGAAAGAGAAGAAAAACTCATGAACCTTTTAGAGGAACCCCACACTTTGGAGGATATTGTTGGCTCCTGGATAGTCTATGGGCGACCACGGGAACCGAAAGTCTTCTTTGAATTTGGCGAGCGTGCACTCATGAAGAAGCACTTGGAAAAGCTTATGAATCAAGGCATTGTAAGAATGAAAGACAGGCAATATTATAGGTTGTAGACGTGGTGTTTCATTTTATAAGGGCTGCTAACAAACTGATTAATATAAGGAGAAGGAGGAAATATTGACAAGAATCAGATTACCGAAATAATCTGTATGAGGTTGAAACTTGAAGACAATAAAGGGGGACATCCTATATTCCCCCTGTCAAGAGAAAAAATGAATAAGCTACAATTATAGTAATATCAATAAGATACAAAATATAGCTTAATTTGAACGCACCTCTCCTCAGCCCATTGATGGGCATTTTATTCGGCGAGTCTCTCACTACAAAAGAACACTG